>OOIG01000183.1_pt1 | contig 56163 bp, 54 predicted proteins | sample 1692091 | NCBI WGS metagenome assembly OOIG01 (sample SAMN06348188, study PRJEB24527) | human gut metagenome | biome: human gut; feature: ankylosing spondylitis patient; material: feces | host: Homo sapiens | place: China | collected 2015-10 | reverse complement strand
TTAGCACGGGAAGAGAGGCTCGAACTCCCGACACCTGGTTTTGGAGACCAGTGCTCTACCAACTGAGCTATTCCCGTATTTGCGAGTGCAAAGGTAAGAATCTTTATTGAAATAAACAAGTCCTCACCAAACAAAATTCCCCAACACAAGCAAAAAAAATTCAACAATAAAAAACGCAGCTTTGCTACTTAAGCAAAACTGCGCATATTCTCTCACCCCTTTGCCTACATAAGGCTTTGTTCGATTGATTCTACCATATTCTTGAAATCCTTGTCAACCGACATTCGCTCGTCGATGGTTTTACAGGCATGCAAAACCGTAGCATGATTACGCTTCAACTTCATACCGATAGTCGTCGACGACATTTTTGTATGTTTTTTTGCCAAAGCCATAATCAACTGTCGAGAATCAGCCACATCACGCTTACGTGACTTGCTGTAAAGCATTTCCGACGATATAGAATACTGTGAACAAACTTTTTCCACAATGCCTTCAAACGTAATCTGACGCTTTGAAATCTTCACTGAATTCGACAGCACATTTCTTGCCAAATCAATCGTGAAAGGCTGGTTCAAAGTTGTTGCATAAGCCATCAAAGAGACAAAAACACCTTCCAATTCACGCACATTGTCCTTTACATTTTGTGCGATGAAATCAACCACCTCTTCCGGCATTTCTACCCCAGCCTGCATTGACTTGCGCAAGAGGACATTTTTACGCAAATCGTAGTCCGGGCTTGAAAGTTCCACAGTCATACCCCACTTGAAACGAGAAAGCAATCGAGGCTCCATACCGTCCAATTCCGACGGTGGACAATCGCTTGACAGAATTAAGTGTTTCTGCTTATTGTGAAGATGATTGAAAATGTGGAAGAATGTATTTTGTGTTGCAGTCTTACCCGACAATTCCTGAACGTCATCAATAATCAGCATATCGATGCTTTGATAGAAATTCAAGAAGTCATTCAGCGTGTTATTTTTTACCGCAGCTGTATATTGAGTGACAAAAGTACGGGCACTCAAATAAAGAACCCGACTTGACGGATGACACTCTTTCATCTTAATTCCGATAGCCTGAATCAAGTGAGTTTTGCCCACTCCCGTCGGACCGAAAACAAACATCGGATTAAACGTCTGACATTTCGGATCCGTGGCTATGGCTTTAGCTATTGCATAAGGGAGCTTGTTGCTTTGGCTTTCGCAATAGTTTTCAAATGTATATATCGGATTTAACTGTGGATCGAGTTCCCCATATTCTTGCGGAGCAAATGGGTCAACTGCCAGATTGCGTTGTTCAACCGCACGGCTTTTACGAGGCTCTTCAGCCACAACATGCGTTTGAGGATCATCCTTAACAACATTATAAGAAAATCTCAAACGAATGTTTGAACCATACACACGCATCAAAGCAGCAATCAGAAGTTTACCGTACTGGCCTTCCAAATGCTCTACATAGTAGGGTGTCGGCACATTCAGCACCAACGTATTTTCCTTCTTATCGTAGCTACCCACTTCAATCGGGGCAAACCACGACTCGAATTGAGCATTTGAGATATTGTCCTTTATTATTCTCAAACACTCGTTCCATAAAACAATATGTTCCTCGTTCATTCCTTCTTAATTTACACTGCAAAATTTGTCATTTTTTTTCAACAAAACAAATGCGAAATATTTTGCATTTTAGATACACAACATAAGACCCCTATAAATCAACAAGTTACGACAGCAGCGTTCAGCAATGTTCATACAAACACACAATCACCTGTGTTACAACTCATTAGACCCACACCTCGCGACTGTATATTTATTATATCATCAGTCTATACCCCCTTTTTATAGCAGTTTAGAGAATGCATAGCCTAAATTCGAAAATAGGCTACTTATTTGGAATTATTCCAGATAAGCAGCCTATCTCCTCATTTTCTGATATTCTTAGAATAATTTAAACTGCACATATTTTTTCGGGTGAGCCTTTAAATCGATAAATATCGAATCCAGGCTTAAAATAGTTGAATCAATACGGTTATACAGACCATCATCGTTCAGCAGCAATCCCAAAGTTGAATTTGTTCCGTTCAACTTGGTCGTGATATCAGCCAGATTATCCGTTGTTACTTTAACATTATCCATTGTTTCTGCAACTGGCATTTTCTTCAATTCTGCACTTATTTCCTTCAAATCCGCTGAAACAGTACGCAAATCAGCCGTTATTTCTTCCGCATTGCTTACAACCGGACCGACATGACCCGATACTGCTGCCAATTTTGCTGTAGTAATCTCAATGTTACGGGAAATAGCATCCAGACGTGTTACCATTTCATCAAGAGCAGGATTAGCCATAACACTGTCAACACTTGCCAAAATATTATTCAATCGAGGAAGAATCTTGACAACCTCAGGCATTATGTCTGTCGAAATCTCCGACATCAAGTCCGAAGCCTTCGAACCGGCGATTCTTTCACCTTCTGCAAGATATTCGGTACCCGGAGACATCTGAAGAGCCAAACTTGCAGTACCAAGCATGCTTGAAGACATTGAGATACGACTACCTTTCGTCACTTTGATTTGGCTGTCCAAATTGACTTCAACCAATATATTTCCAGGATTATCATAATCATAAAGGATATCCGTAACCTGACCGACCTTCATACCGTTCAAAGTCACCGGCGAAGCTTCCGTCAAACCGGAAACATCTTCAAACGATACATAATACATATTCGAAGACTTGAACACATTTATCCCTTTTAGGAAATCTATACCTACAAACAGAATTGCCAGACTCAGGATTAATATAAATCCAATTAAAATCTCTCTTGTGAAAAGTTTTCTCATTACTATCTATTTTACTCTTTTATCATTTTTAAATTCAACGATGAACGCTTCCTTAAATTTCTCACGAACTTTACGAAGTTCCTTTTGTGCCTTTGACTTATTGTCGGTCGCGCCATAAGTATACTTGTATAACCCGTTTTCGTAATAATAGTCGCAATCTTTCAAGCCCTTGAAATGGCTGCTGTTTTTCGGCAACTTTTTAGAACTCGTAAGAAATTGCACCTTATATATTAAGGTATCATCATTCTTTTTCTCGACTTTTTCACTGTCCTTGTTTTCTTTGACTGTGACAGTTTTTTTCGACTTCTTTTCTGTTCCTTTTACGGATACGGATTTAGAATAAAAATCGTTGGCACTCTTATATTGCACAAAAGCATCATATATTGAGCCAGCCAATTCTTTCTGTCCGGAATCTGAAGACAGATATTTTTCTTGTGTCGGATTACAAATAAAATCGAGTTCTACAAGCACTGCCGGCATTCCAGTTGCAGCCAACACCCAAAAACCAGCCTGACGAACACCGTTATCCTTTCTTCCCACTTCGGAAAAACAAGACTGAACCATGGACGCAAACTGTACGCTTTGCTCCATATGCTTATTCTGACTCAATTCAAAAACGATATATGACTCAGTTGAATTAGGATCAAAGCCACAATAACGTGCAGTGTAATCATCCTCAAGAACAATTACAGAGTTTTCACGCTTTGCCACTTCAAGGTTTTCCTCTGAACGGTGAAGACCCAATGTATATGTAGCAGCACCATGTACAGTCAAACGGTTTTTAGACCTACGGTCTACAGAATTGGTATGAATTGAGATAAACAAATCTCCGTGAGCCTTATTTGCTATATCTGCCCTTCCCTGCAAAGAAATAAAGGTGTCATCATCCCGCGTATATACAATTTTAACATCATCAAAATTTTCACGAATTAAATCACCTAACTTCAGTGCAACACCAAGATTTATATCTTTTTCTCGTGCCTTCTTACCGACAGCTCCAACATCTTTACCACCATGTCCCGGGTCTATGACCACAACAAAGTCCCGACCCGATACAGAGGCCGTAGCCGTCAATAAACAAATCAACAATAAAAAGAACTTATATATGTTTTGCTTAATTGATTTCATTTTTCCGAATTCTTTGACAAAAGTACTATAAAAATTCTATTTAACGACACGCCATCTTCCTTTTATACGATTTATTTTAACCAATAACCCAAACTTTACCACTATTTGCGTAAAAAAAGACACATACAACAAACACATCTTTGATTTTTATTGTATATTTAGAATGAATTTATCAATCTCATAAGACTCATGCAAAATTTAATCTTAATATTAGGACTCATCCTCTGTGTTCAAAGTTTGTCGGGGTGTAGCGACACGAACACGCAACCGCTTGACATAAAACGTTTTGAAATAGACATCACAAAACTCGATTCTTTTAAAGATGCTGAAAAAGACAGTTTTCTCAATAACTATTCAAAAGTCATTTCACTCTACATTCAAAACGTTTACCCTGACACCACTGAAACGACAGAGGGAAAACTGAAAGCGTATGCCAACTCCACATCATTCAAGTACTTTCAAAAAGACGTTGTCGCCAAATTTTCCGACATCTCGGAAATGGCGCGAACACTTGCTTTGGAAAAGCAGAATTTTGAAACACTCTTGAACTTAGACTTCCCAGAGATTTTTACATCCGTTATTCCTTATAACCAATCCATTATTCTCGATAGCACAGCAGTCATAGTCGGACTTAACCACTATATGGGAGCGGACTACCAGCCCTACAATACTTTTCCAAATTACCTGAGAGAGTTTAAGATTCCGGAAAAAATTCCATACGACATAGCCGAAGCATTTTTAAAAACAAAATTTCCATATGCCCCAAGCCAGAATACACTGCTTGAGCGCATGCTTTATGAAGGAGCCATATATCTTGCAGTCAAAAGTGCAGTTCCAACGTTCAAAGACAACATTTATCTCTGCATGACCAACGACAAATTCGAATGGTGCATAAAGAATGAAGACAAAATCTGGAACCAAATTTTGATTGACGAAAATCTCTACACAACCGACGAAAAAATAATAAGCGGAATTATCATGCCCGCCCCATTCTCCAACCCCATTTCACAAGAAACTCCGGGAATGGTTGGAAGATGGCTCGGCAAAGAAATTCTAACGAAATATCAATCACGACATGATTTTTCAATCATTGATTTCTTAAAGAACAAGCAATACAACAATAGTCAAAACATACTAATCGAATCAGAATATAATGGACAAAAATAATAACATCTACGGATTGATTGGATATCCGCTCGGGCATTCATTTTCCCAATCATTTTTCAATGATAAATTTCAAAGCGAAGGAATCAATGCCGAATATCGCAATTTCGAAATTGAGAACATTGAAGATTTCCCTCAAATAATCAACGGAGACATCAAGGGACTAAATGTCACCATTCCCTATAAAGAACAAATCATTCCGTTCTTAAACCACATAGACAAAACAGCTGAAGCCATTGGTGCTGTGAATGTCATAAAAATTGACCGCCATGCGGATACCCTTATCCTTACCGGCTACAATTCGGATGTCATCGGGTTTACAGAATCTTTAAAACCATTGCTGAAACCACATCATAAGAAAGCCTTGATATTAGGCACCGGCGGAGCATCCAAAGCCGTCAACTATGCGCTACAACAATTAGGCATTGAAACCAGTTTCGTGTCACGGTCAAAAGGCAAATCCGATTATTCATATAAGGATTTAAACGAAGAGGTGTTTCAAAAACACCAGATAATAATCAACGCCTCACCTGTCGGAATGTATCCTCACGTCAACGAATGTCCGGATATTCCATATGACTTTATAAACGAAACACACATTTGCTATGATCTCATCTACAACCCTGAGGAAACTTTATTCTTGCAGAAAGCCAGAATGAACAATGCCACGACAAAAAATGGCATGGAAATGCTCGTTCTGCAAGCATTGGCGGCCTGGAATATCTGGAATCAATAAAGCCGTACTGCGATGAAAATCACACTCGCAACCGCTCCTTTGTCGAGAGTCCTTATTCCTTTAATCATAGGAATTACAGGCTACCAGTTACAACTTCATCCGGGAGTGGTTGCAAGCGTGACCGTATTTTCCTTATTGCTCTACTGTATTCCTTATATCAAAAAGAATCCCTATTTCAGATTAAGATGCCATTGGCTTTTCAATGTTTCTCTTTTTCTATTGCTTACATCTATCGGCTGGACAATCGCCCACTTTCATCAACCGGCTGAAATAGAAAATCAGCAACTGAACCGACCAAATTTCTTTAACTACACCATTGAAAAAATTGAGCAGAAAAACATTACGACACAAGTCTATGGTTCTTCTCCAAATTTTAACCGACGCCCCGTTCACATTCTTTTAACCTTACAAGGAAACATGTACGATATCTCCCCTGGGGATATTCTCTGCTGTTATGGGGAAATTGAACGGATTAAGAGTTCGTCCATGCCCGAAGCATTTGATTTTGCCTCCTATATGGAACACCAAGGGTACCTTTACTCTGCCTACATCGAACGGAAACACTATGAAATCATTTCACATGAAGAAAATCTGTTCACTTTTGCCAACAGCATTAAACAAAACATTGTCCAACACATCCATTACTTGCAGCTCAATGAAAACACTTCAAGTTTTATCATCACCATACTTACAGGCGAAAAATCTTATATAACAGAAGATACACGGGAGCTTTTCAACGATGTGGGACTGGCGCATATTCTTGCCGTCAGCGGATTACACATTTCCATCATCGCCCTGATTCTTAATTTTCTTTTATATCCGTTCGAACGCTTTATACCTCGCTGGCTACGGCTGACGATGGTTCTGTTTGTTGTTTGGTTTTATACACTCGTCACCGGCTTCTCACCATCTGCAATCCGAGCTGCGATTATGACATCTTTTGTCCTAACGGCTCTTATATTTTATAAACGCAACTATGTATTGAATGCGCTATGCGGTGCGGCAATTCTCACACTGGCATTCAACCCATCGGCAATTTATGACGTCGGCTTTCAGTTAAGCTATCTGTCCGTATTAGGTATCCTGTTCTTTTCGAAAGTTCTGACTTTTGGGAAACGCAATACGTGGCAGCACAAAATATCTTCCCTCTTCGCCTTATCAATATCTGCCCAAATAGGGACAGTTGTCGTATCGCTCTACTATTTCCACACCCTTCCACTCTCCCTTATTGCAAGCAACATTATCATCGTTCCACTGTTGCCAGTCTTTATGTTGGCATCCATATTGGCCACCATATTGTCATACTGCAACACCATTCTATATCCCCTAAGTATCTCGATTGACTATTTCTATCAATTTATCGAATTTTTCACTTCTGCATTACGTTCGCTGCCGTATTCCACGATATCGGATATCTGGGTGAACGACATTTGCATCATTCTCTATTATCTAGCAATCGTAGTCATTTGCCTGTTCATCCATATTAAAGTAAAAAAACACTTCTATCTATATCCAATAGCAAGCATTATCATATGCTTCATTACCAACCTCCTTATAAATAATAACCGAAAGGAAAAAGGCTTTATTTTATCCGACGGTTATTACTCCTGCAATTTCATTTTTTACGACACGCCCAAAGCCTTTATCATAAATTCACTAAATGACACCACTGATATTCAAGACTTCATCAAAAGCAACAACAGGTTTTTCATCAAGAACAACATTACAGACATCACTGTGCTAACAGACAGTTTCAGTAATGCACAAATTCACTTCGTATATCCACAGGTCGAATGCTGCGGAAAACACATTGTATTTGCACAAGGCAATTACAAGAAAAAGCCACGACCACCAAAATCAGAACCGGTCGACTATCTTGTCATCACCAAGCGATATTATAATTCACTTTGCTTATTGTCTGAGTTCTATAATGCCGACACCATTGTACTTCCACAAGAAATCTATCCTACGAAATTAATTGAATTTCATCAGGAGGCAGAATCATGCAGCATAGCCAATTATGATATGAAACAAAAAGGAGCTCTTATTCACAACGAATAACTATTTCACTTTTCCAGCCGTCACAAAAGTTCTGGTATAATATGGTTCTTTCAAGGAACTGACAATTACACCCCTACTTGATGAGGCATGCACAAATTTATTATCCTTGAGATAAATACCTACGTGATTAACTTTCTTGCGACTTTTTCCGGTTGCAAAGAATACCAAATCACCCTGCTTCAATTCCTTTTGCTTGATTCTTTTACAGTTTTTACTTAATATAGACGCAGAGGAACGCTCCAACTTCTTATTGTAAACAGCCGAATACACTTTCACTGTAAAACCGGAACAGTCCACACCTTTCCGGGAATTTCCGCCATACTTGTAAGGAGTACCCAACCAACGGGCACACATTTCCAACAATTCAATATTGTCGTCGGAATTAACCTTAACACCTAATTTCTTAGACAGACTTGAATAGGTATCTTTTTTTGCGCTTTCATATTTTTCATGTTCATTCTTTACGGTCTGCTTCGAAGAATGACAGCCGGTCAATGCAAACAGCGCTAAGCAAATGACCAGAATGGTATTAAATATTTTCTTCATAATTGTACTTATAAAAAACAAAACGGCAGAATCGAATCCAGACAACGAATCCAATTCTGCCGTTCTATTGTGGTTAATTATTTTTCTTCAGCAGCTGTTTCTTCTGCCTTTTCTGATTCTTCCTCTACGAAGTCAGTGTTTCCACTTTCCACCAACGTATTATACCAAGAAATGATTTTCTTAATATCTGTGATATAAACTCTTTCTTGATCAAAATCAGGCAAAATTTCCAAAAAGAAATTTTTCAATGCATCCTGAGTTTTATAATCACTTGCGTTGACAGTCTTTCCTTCGAATTTTTTATAGATTGTTTCGAACACTTTTGTCAATTGAACTTCTTCGCCAGTCGTATAAACTGCAATATCACCAAGAGAAACGACTTTATCATGCGAGTATGCCGGAACACGTTTCTTAGTTTGCAATGATTCTACAATCAACATATTCTTACCTTGAGAAACGAGTTTATATAGACCCGGTTTTCCTGAAATAGATAAAATAGCTTTAAGCATAATGCATCAATATATTTTTTAATAAATTTCTACAAAGACAGAATAAGCAAATGAAATCAAAGTCATCATTTTTGACTTCTGCAAGCCTTTCTATCGTCTGCAAAGATAGCAATTTTTATTTTTGTACAATCCTTTCAATTGTCAAATTATCTTTAGCAATCAACACATCTATCTGTGGAAGCAACGAAACTTTCCCACTGTTGTCAATTCTAAAGAGAGGCAAATGCGTTTCAGCAATTATTTTTTGCGATCGTATTCGCGCCTGAACCTGTTCTACAGGAAGACTGTTGCGCTTGACAACGCGGGCTACTCTTATATCTTCAGGAGCGTCAACCAACCAAATCTCGTCTACAAAAGTATCCATTCCGCTTTCAAACAGTATTGCAGTTTCTACAAAAACTGCATCTGCATTACATTCAGACACCCATTGTTCGAAATCTGCATGAACCTCTGGATGAACAATACCGTTAAGTTTTTTCAAGTTTTCCGGATGGCCAAAAACCATAGTTGCCAAATAAGGACGATTAAGTTGGCCGTTTAAAAGAGATTCTTCGCCAAAAACATCTACTATCCGACTTTTAATTTCCTGAGAGTTGTCCATCAATCGCTTAGCCTCAGCATCACAATCATACACAGGAAAACCCATCACTCTCAGAATTTGCGAAACGACACTCTTCCCGCTTCCAATACCGCCAATAATCGCTATACGTTTTTTCATATCAGTGTTCAATTATATACTCCACACTGTCCAATTCCAATCTCACATTCCTCAAACTTGCGGGCACCTTACCCAAGTGAACCGGCAGTTTGTCAGAACCTTTGGTAATATTGTTAAAATCTACAACTGCCTCAAACTCGTTTTTACCAATCACATTGCCATACTGACTGATAGGCAACAAATAAGATACAGACACACGAGAAGGGAATACCACCATTCTGACATTTTCCGACAGATTGGTTATTACCACTGGAATGCTCGACTTTTGGCCAACCAACGGTTCCACCGGAATAATCACCCGAACAGAATCCGGAACAATCTTGACATCCTTCACTTTTTTCAAAGCCAGTGTTGTCAGAACCGTATCGGTCAATTCTTTCATTACAAATTTTTCCGTTTCCACCACATTTGTTGCATTCAGTGTAATTGCATCTGAATAGATGGTAACAGAATCAGGAATCACACCAACTCTGCCATTAACCACATACTGCAAATGTGCGCCATATTCACCCTTTATTACAACAGGAACCCGTTTTCCGGGCAATGTAGTGTACTTGACTGACAAATTCTGAGGATTCGAACCGACAATTGTTGCATCGGCACCGAAACAGGAACGGAACAAGTCGGCCATTTCCTGATTGTTAATCAACAGTTCACCTTTTCCATTATCAAAATCCTTGAAGTCGGCTGTTATTTCCGCATCTCTGCCTAAGGCATATTTGAATAACGAATAACCGTTGTTTTTTACAGTCACAAAAAATTCTTTCGGGTAATCGCTGACAATCGTCACATTGTCGGGCACCCCCGATAAATTAAAAGACACACGAAAACTTTCCTGTGTAACCTTGTTCAGTGTCAGCACCATCCAAAAAACGAAAGAAATGGCGACAAACACCAAATACAGCAAAATGTCACGTCCTTTCGACGAAGAAAGAAATTCCTTGACAGTCTGTATATACTTGACTATTTTACTACGGTTGATAAACATATTGAAAAAAACAAACCATTCTCAACAACGTAGAGGTTCTGAGAATGGTTTTCTATATAAGACGTTATATTTTTATTCTTTGTCTTTAGTGGCAGCAGCTTGAGATGCTTCTGCGGCTGAAGGATAAACAGAACCCTTGTCTATTCTGATTTTCACATTATCGGCAATCTCAAGAACGATGTATGTATCTTTTACTTCTTTGATTTTACCGAAAATACCACCGGCAGTAATTACCTTGTCACCAGCCTGCAAGCCTTCTCTAAACTTGCGGATTTCCTTTTGTTTCTTTGACTGCGGACGAATCATAAAGAAATAGAAAATTACGATCAGAATCGCTATCATTATAAAGCTACTCCAAGTTCCACCTCCTGCAGCGTTTGCATCTTGCAACAAAATTGAATTTAATTCCATTTTCAAAAGTATTATGTGTTTTATTAGTTTCTTCTACAAAGATAATGTATAATTTAGTTTTTGAACAATCTGCCTTCCTTTTTTAGATAATTTATTATGGAGTTCAAAATTCCATTAACAAACTGTCCGCTTTTATTGGTGCTGTAGCACTTTGCAATTTCGATAAATTCGTTCATCGTAACTTTAGTCGGTACAGATGGCACTTTTTCCAATTCGGCAATTGCCACCAAAAGAACAACAATATCCATAAATGCCAAACGTTCTGTTTCCCAAGAATCCTTCGACACGAACATGTCGATAAGCTTCATGTATTCATCCTTATTGTTCACCGCGTTGACAAACAATTTTTCAGCAAACAGGCGGTCTTCATCATCCTTGTACTTTGGCAGCAGTTCTTCGTAACCTTCTTCCTCAAAACGTTTGATTGTTTTAAGAACAAAAGTTCCTACAGTGTCCAAATCATCATTCCAATACACGGATTTAGTCTCAAGAGCATCTGTAAGATTTTCATCGATAAACACCACTTTCTTCAACAGATTTCTCCAAAGCTCACAATCCTCTGCCAAAGAAGTTCCCGGCTTGTCCATATATTCCTGATAAATATCGGAATTGACAATTTTATCCAGCATCAGGCGCAATGAAATTTCGCTGTCTGCCCAACTGATGCTATTGTCTTTGACAAACTCTTTGAACATCTCACAATTGGAAATTTTTTTCACAAAAAGATTGTCAACAAATTTCGTATTTGGATTCAAATCTTCATCCGTAGGCAAATACTTGTTTCTTGCATTGTCCAAACGTTCTTCCTGAAGACGCACAAACTCCACCGGGAGCATTAGCAGATAGTGGTAAAGCTCATAAGCCTTGTCAAGACTTGTTGCCAGTTCTTTCTGAGCTTCCATCATTCTTTTGCCTTTTTGGTCCAACAAATAGGAGTAAACCATTTGGACAACTTTGATTCGTATTAAGATTCGATTTATCATATCAAAAGACGTTTTTATTTTTGACTTGCAAAGTTATTCGTTTTTCTTCAATTTTCAAATATCAGAGCGTTGTCGGACAACTTCATATATAAGAATTCCGGCTGCAACCGACACATTCAGCGAATTAATCTGTCCGAACATCGGTATGGCGGCCAAATAGTCACATTCACGCAGGTTTTCATTGGAAATTCCAGTGTCCTCTGCTCCCATCACAATAGCCGTAGGAACCGTGTAGTCGAACGTCGTATAATTTTTACTGCCTTTTTCGGTAGCACCGACAATCATCAGTCCGGACTCTTTCAACTGTTTGATTGCCTTGTTCAGATTTTTCACACGTACCACCGGAATATGCAACAGTGCACCCGCCGATGTCTTGACAGCATCAGCGTTTACTGAGACACTGTTCTTTTCGGGAATGATAATGGCATCAACGCCGGAACATTCACAGGTACGGGCAATCGCCCCAAAATTCCGGACATCCGTAATTCCGTCAAGCGCCACAACAAAAGGCAACTTTCCGGCTTCGAATAGAGAAGGAATCAAGTCGTCGAGATTGTGATAGGCCACCGGAGAAAGGAAAGCCACAACCCCCTGATGATTTTTCTGCGTGATTCGGTTAATACGCTCTACCGGCACACGCTGCGAAACCACACCGTATTCTTTTATCACTTGAAACAGTTCTGCCACCAGGTCACCACTGATATCTTTCTTAATCAGCACCTTGTCAATGTCTTTTCCGGCTTTTATCGCTTCAATGACTGCACGCAAGCCAAATATATAATCATTTGTTTTCATATTCTACACTGTATATTTCAATAGTGATTTAGCATTATTAACGGCAGCGTCGTCAATGGTTGAACCGCTGAGCATTCCGGCTATTTCCCGAATTCTTCCGTCCTTGTTCAACTCTTCAATATGAGTTACCGTCGTATGCTCTTCATCTTTTTTAAACACTTTATAATGATGCGCTCCCAAAGCGGCCACCTGTGGCAAATGGGTGATGGTTATCACCTGAATCCGCTCGCCAATGCGCTGCATCATTTCTCCGATTTTATTTGCGACTTCTCCAGAAACACCTGTATCCACTTCATCAAAAATTATCGACGGAAGCTGCATGCTTTCTGCAATAATAGTTTTGATGCTTAACATCAAGCGGGAAATTTCACCGCCCGATGCTGTCTTCTCAATCGGCATCGGTTGCTGATTCTTATTAAACGCAAACAAGAAGGCCACTTTGTCCTGGCCGTTCCGGTCATAGGGAATTTTGTCAAATGCAATTTCGCAACGGATATTTGCCAATCCCAACGGACGTGCCACCTCACAAATCTTATTAGCAAAATTTTCGGCTGCCTGCTTTCTTGTTGCACTTAGTTCGTCAGCCACTTTTGCCATTTTTATCTTTTCCGTCTCTACTGCTTTCTCCAGTTCGTCAATTTCATTGTCCGAAGATTCGATTTCCGACAGTGACTTTTCAATTCCACGCTGAATTTCAAGCAACTCCTCCAACGTATTGACATGATATTTTTGCTGCAATGAATAAATGGCATTCAAGCGGTCTTCCACACGCTCCAACTCGGCAGGGTCATCGTTTAATGACTCAACTTTTCTTGAAACAGTATCATAAATATCCTTTGCCTCGATAAGCATGGACTGGATTCTTTCGGACAAACCACCCGACTCGTCATACAAATCAGCCAAGGCATCCAAACGATGTCCGACTGTCGACAACTGTGAAACTACAGAATTCTGACCGTCACTCAAACAAGAGCAAACCTCCCAAAGACTGGATTTGATTTCCGAAATATTCGACAGCACATTAAGTTCTTTTTCAAGTTCCGTCTGTTCGCCCTCCTGTAACTTCAAATCAGCAAACTGGCGCATCTGAAACCTCAAAAAGTCTTCATCACGTCGGTTGGCCTCAATTCGTTTCCGAGTTTCAGCCAATTTCCGACAAGCGGCCATATAAGTTTTGAAAGAAGCATTATAAGCTTCTTTTATCTGTTTGTTCCCTGAGATATTATCCAACACCTCTAACTGGTATCCCGATTCCAACAACAAGGCATTGCTATGCTGCGAGTGTATGTCAATCAAATTCTGCGACAAATCAGACAGCAGATTTAAGTTGACAGGGGTATCGTTGATAAACGCCCGGGAACGGCCGTTTGGATAAATCTCCCGGCGCAATATACATTCTTCCGGAATGTATTCTATATCATTCGCAACAAAGAAATCCTGCAAAGCATAGTTTTCAATATCAAAAACCGCCTCAATGACAGACTTTTTCTCTGCGTTGCGTATAATTTTCAAATCAGCACGCTGCCCCAACAACAAAGACAAAGCACCGAGGATAATTGACTTGCCGGCACCCGTTTCACCGGTTATTATCGACAGTCCCTCATGCAAATCCAATTCGATGGAGTCAATCAACGCATAATTGGAAATAACCAACCGTTTCAGCATACTTAATTATTTTGAGATTCCTCTTTAATTTGATTCAACCGTTGTCCTTCAGTCGGGTACAAAGGATACAGCAGTTCATACACTGCCTGACGTTCGCTTACATTGGATTTTGAGTAGACATTAACCAATTCGTCGAGTTTCGCATCCTTGAACATTGAAAGCACGACCGACATCGGCGCAACGTCGTAAATAGACTTCAGAATACCCAGCGATTCTGTGATAACGGCTTTTCCTTTATCCGGGCTCAGCACCATTTCATCCAATCCCTTACGGTGATAGTTGTACATAAGCGTACGGATAGAACTGGTAGCCTTGTCGGTAAAGGCACTCAACACGGCGCTGCGGTTCTTATTGTCCTCAAATGCTTTCCAACCGCTTTCACCCGAACTTTGGGCCATCGTCACGACATTGTTAGCTTTTTCAAAATAAAGGTCACCTCCATTCGGAGAAAAACTGTCGAAGTCAACGGCAAGAATCAGAAACGCATAAAAATTGAGAATTGCAGTCAAATTGCTTTCCATTGTATTCTCGGAATAAATCAACGGTTCATTTTCCTGATAGTCAAACTCCACGTTAGTATCCTTAAAATTAATCAAGGTCGTGGTGTATGAACTATTATACACAGGTCGTAATGACTGCACCTGCAAATCACATTTCATTGTCGTTCCTTCATAACTGTTCACAGTCAGGAACAATTTACATTCTATACGTTCATTGGCAAGGAACTGGGCGTTTCCCCACTGAGTGTTGTTCATATACTCGGTGATAGCCGACTGCAACGTCGTAAACACGTTTTTATCCGTACCGGCAATCTTGTCCGTATTGACTTCTACAGAACAATTCAGTTCCTGTGCCCGCATAAACAGTGGGCACAACACCAGCATGACCAACAAGATCATAGCTCGGAACCAATTAAGACGCTGAGCCTTCATTTTGCTTTGCAGTTATCAAGTCTACAATATCTGCCGCCACTTCTTTTTTAGGCTTCACCTCATAAGAATGAACCGTACCATCCTTTTCTATGATAGTCACCTTATTGGTATCAACGCCGAAACCGGCCTGTTTGTCGGCCAACGAGTTCAGCACTATCATATCCAGATTTTTCCGCTCGAGCTTTGATTGGGCATTTGCCATTTCATTGTCAGTCTCCAATGCAAAGCCGACCAACATTTGTCCCGGCTTTTTAATTTTGCCTAATGCCGCCGCAATGTCCGGATTTTTCTTCAATTCAATGACAGGAATATCATCCTTTTCCCGCTTGATTTTTTTCTCCGCCACCACAACCGGTGCATAGTCAGCCACAGCCGCACACATGATGGCTGCATCGGAATCAGCAAAAGCCGACAATGCCGCATCGTGCATCTGCTGTGCAGATTCAACTGACACGACTTTAATTGACGGATGATGCGCCTTTATTGACACCGGACCGCTAATCAGCACAACTTCAGCTCCGCGTTCCGCACATTCCTCCGCCAAAGCATAGCCCATTTTGCCAGAAGAATAGTTTCCGATGAAACGGACAGGGTCGATTTTTTCATAAGTTGGTCCTGCCGTAATCATCACTTTCTTTCCTTCCATATCCTTACGACGATTCAGGAAATCAGCCACGACTTTGAAAATCTGTTCCGGTTCCTCCATTCTGCCCTTTCCAATCAAATGGCTTGCCAATTCACCGGATGCAGGCTCAATGATATGATTACCGTAACTTCTCAGCCAATCCAAGTTACGCTGAGTTGACGGATGAGCAAACATATCCAAATCCATTGCCGGAGCAATAAACACTGGAGCTTTCGCCGACAGATAGGTAGTAATCAGCATATTATCAGCCACGCCATTGGCCATTTTGGCAATTGTGGAAGCCGTGGCCGGAGCTATGACTACAGCATCTGCCCACAAACCCAAATCAACATGACTGTTCCACGAACCCGTATTTGCCGTAAAAAACTCACTGATTACGGGATGACCACTAAGTGCCGACAATGTTACCGGAGTAATAAATTCTTTTCCTGCCGGAGTGATGACAACTTGCACGTCAGCACCAGCCTTTACAAACAATCGAAGGAGGCTTACCGCCTTATAGGCGGCAATCCCCCCCGATATACCCAATATAATATGTTTGCCTTTGAGCATTATTTCATTCTCAATTTAATATTTGTCAATACGTTTTTCGTATTTTGCGGGAAATCACCCTGCATCATCCAACCGAAATAACCGATGTCACGACGAAGCACTTCCTCTACAGGCTGACCTTTGTATTTTCCGAAATTGAACACTTCCACATTCTGGTCGTTAAGAACAATTCTTCCGGCCAAATCCACGTTACGGTTCTGGGAAGAAAATTTCGACAAATAGTCAACGTCATTTTCCAACGACGAATAACGGTCAAGCTGTGCTTTCAGCACTTCATAAGTGGCACGAGTATCAGCCGATGCGGAATGGGCATCATTCAAATCCTTATTACAGTAGAACTTGTAGGCTGCTACCAGCGTGCGTTGTTCCATCTTATGGAATATCGTTTGAATGTCGATAAACTTTCTTTTGGAGATATCAAAGTTTACGCCTGCACGCAGAAACTCTTCCATGAGCAACGGTATATCAAAACGATTGCTGTTGAAACCGGCAATGTCACATCCCTCAAAAACATGGCTCAAATCTTTAGCTATGTCTTTGAACAGAGGTTTGTCCTTCACATCCTCATCCGTAATATGGTGGATGGCTGTTGCTTCCGGAGGAATCGGCATACCCGGATTTACACGGATAGTCTTTTCCTGTTCCTGTCCATTAGGAAAAACCTTGATATAGGATATTTCAACAATTCTATCCTTCGTGATATTTACGCCTGTCGTTTCAAGATCAAAAAATATCAGCGGATTTCTTAGATTCAATTCCATACTCTTAGCTATTTGCAACCATCATCGGCATCAACAGTCCAATCCAATCCTCATTCTCTGCCTGTTCAACTGGAACAAACAAACCAGGTCTTGCCGGATCTGAAACCTTGAAATAAATGTTATCGACAGAAATATTGCTCAACACTTCAATGATTTTATCCTTATTGAATCCGATTACAATTCTGTCACCTGAATATTCGCAGCTTACGATTTCTTCTGCTGAAGTTGAATCCTTGACATCCTGAACACGAATCATAATCTGATTATTGGTAATTTCAAGGCTAACCAAACCACCGACTGCCGCAAAAATTGCCACACGACGGATTGCCGTCAACAACATAGCACGGTCAACTGTCACTTCATACGGATTGTTGCGCGGAATTACAGCATTGTAATCCGGATATTTTCCATTGATTTGTTGTGTTGTCAACGTATAGGCATCGGTTTCGAATGACACCGTCTTTGTTCCAAGAACCACTTTGACGTTTTCTTCTTCTTTTGACAGGATACCCAGCAGCACGTTGGCCGGCTTAGCAGGCATGATAAAGGAACTTGTGTAACCGGTAGCGACACGGTTGTTCACATAGCGGACAAGTTTATGAGTATCGGAAGCGACAAATCGGATTTCATCCGGCTTGATATCCCACAGCACACCGGTCATAACCGGACGAAGAGGGTCTGTTCCAACAGCGAACACTGTTTTTTCAAGACTCTTCGTAATTTCCTCTGCCGGAATATGCATTTCCAATGTATCCTCTACCATTTGTTCTTTTTGAGGATATTCGCGTCCGTCGATTCCGACAAACTTATATTCACCGTTGAGGTAATGAATATTGATTTCAAACGTATTGTCGTTCACTTCAAAAGTAAATCCCTGGTCAGGAAGTTCCTTCAGAAGTTCAAGCATTTTCTTAACATTCACAGCAAACGACCCCTCACCCTCACTTTGCAAAAGCTCGATACGGGTTGTTATCGTATTTTCCTGGTCAGTTCCTGTTACAATAAGCACGCCATTTTTCAACGTAAACAAAAAGTTTTCAAGAATTGAAATCGTGCTTTTTGTGTTAACCACCTTACTAACAGCTGACAAATGCGTTAGTAACGTCTTGCTTTGAATTGTAAATTTCATATATCGTTAAGTTTTTTATCTGATACAAAAATAATAAAAATAAATCAGTCGAAAAGCAGATAGATTATTTTTTCCGATTGTCGGAAGGTGACAAAGTCACTCCACCGTCCGCTATCAGAATCCTGCCTTTCTTGTACAGGTAACCCAGCGCCTTTTTAAAATCTTTTTTACTGCATTGGAACACAGCCTTAATCTCTTCCGGCGAACTAGAGTCGGACAAGGCCATTTCACCGCCGGCATCACGCAGATATCCCATGATACGATTAGCCAACTGGAATACCCGTTCACCGCCACGCTCACGCAATGTCACATCAATTTTACCGTCTTCACGGACTGTTTTAACGTATGCGGGGATTCTGTCTCCGGGAGACAGCGGATCAAACAAGTCATTGTTATAAATCATGCCCCAAAACAGATTGTCGACAATTACCTTATATCCCAAATCCGTCTTATGCACTGCCAAAATATCCACAGTGTCGCCTTCCGAATAACGGGGAATACGGTTTCCTACGTATTTGTTCAACTTGGTAGAACCTACGATACGTTTTGTCGCATTATCGAGAAATGCATATACCACATAGCTTCCACCTACACGGATTTCCTGACTCTGTTCACGAAATGGCACCAGCAAATCCTTCTGTAGCCCCCACTCCATAAATGCTCCGACACGATTGACTTCAACAGCCTTCAGCAGACCGAACTCTCCGACTTCAATCAGCGGTTTCTCAGTTGTAGCCACAAGCCTGTCCTCCGAATCACAATATATGAATACGTCAAGCTCATCACCGACTTCCATCGATTCGTCGACATATCTCTTGGGCAACAGAATCTCTCCCGACTCACCGCCATCAAGATATAAACCGAAATCAACTTTTTTTACAACCTTCAGATTATTGGTTTTTCCTATTTTTATCATATCTTTACATTCAGAATTGGACTGCAATATTTTTTGTTGTTATAATTCTATTTTTTGTTGTTCAACGAAATCTAATTCATAAAAATGAACTATTTCTTTAACTCTCGGCTAATCAGTATAGCAGTTGCCATTTTTTCACTTTATGGATGTTCTAATCCGTCAGGGACCTCCAGTCAAAGGGACAAAACTCTCCCACAATTGGACTCCATTTCCTGCGCAGACTCCATTAAGGACATTGCCCAAAGCACTATCACCGTCAAAGCCGACATAGTGTATCCAACATTCTACAAAGATAAGCAAAATTCAGATGGCATACAATCTCTTTTCGCCCAACATATATTAAATATTCAGGAAACTGACAGCATTGACATAAAAAAGAAAATACATCAATATTCACACGACATACTGGAAGCCTACAAAATGCCTCCAGCCAACGAACAGATAGAAGAAACGGACAAAGACGACTACTCTCCGACTCTTCGGCTTGACATTTGTCAAAAAATAAATGTCGCCTACAACGGTAACGGGCTCATCTGTTTCCGTAAGGCTTCAGAAATGCGAAAGAACGGCAAACCGACCATTCAAACAAACAAGTATTACACATTCGACCTTGACAAAATGACACGGATTTCGATTACCGACTTAATCCGCAGTGAATACCAAAGCGAGGTCAACGAACTGCTGAAACAGCAACTGTTAAAACAGGAAGACATCAAATCGCCGTTGCAACTGTTCGAACTGGGATATTTCAACATTGAGAACCTTTCAGTGACTAACAACTTTTATCTTACGCCCAAAAGCATTATCTTTGTCTACGAGCCCTACGAAATCGCCTGCTTTGCTCTTGGAGAAACGAAAATAGAGCTCAATTTTTCAGACATCGAAGCATATCTGAAGGATCCGAATTTGGTTAACAACTTGTAACATCAACATAAATGGAAGAAATCATCAAATATTTCCCCCATCTTACAGCCCAACAAATTGAACAGTTCAAGGCTTTGGGTCGACTCTATCCGGAATGGAACGAAAAAATCAATGTCATTTCACGAAAAGACATCGAGAACTTATATACCAACCACATACTTCATTCGCTAAGTATCGCTAAATTCACCGACTTCAAACCCGGAAGCACAATTCTCGACATGGGTACGGGCGGTGGATTTCCCGGCATACCATTAGCCATCATGTTTCCTGAATGCAAGTTCCATCTTGTTGATAGGACTGGAAAGAAAATAAAGGTAGCAACCGACATTGCTACCCAAATCGGACTGACAAACGTCACTTTCCAACATGGCGACGTAGCTGAAGTAAAAGAAAAATTCGATTTCGTGGTATCGCGTGCCGTGATGCAATTGGACAGCCTTATTCCTCTTATTCGGAAGAATATCAAAAAAGACTGCATCAATAGTATTCCCAACGGCTTGATTTGCCTGAAAGGAGGCGAACTGGAAGGAGAAATCGGCAAAGTGAAAATGCCTTCGATTACTGCCAATATCAGCGATTACTTTTCAGAAGAGTTTTTCAAAACCAAAAAAGTTGTCTACATCCAAATCTAAATTCAGCAGACTATGAATGTAAGCAGATTTGTATTTAATCCATTCGGCGAAAACACCTATATTTTATGGGACGACAGCACCAAAGAAGCCGCCATTGTTGACCCGGGAATGTCAAGTGCTGCAGAAAATGATGCAGTTGACAAGTTTATTGCAGAGAAAGGCTTGCAACTTATCCACCTTATCAATACGCACATGCATATCGACCATGCGATTGGCAACGGGCACATAATGGAAAAATACGGACTTGTATGCGAATGCAACGAAACCGACAATTATCTGGCAGAACGGCTGACAGCACAGGCACAAATGTTTGGCATCCCTTTTCACGGCAAAAACATAGCCGTAGGAAAACATCTTGCCGACAATAGCGAAATCAACGTTGGCGACGAAAAGCTTCAAGTGCTTTACGTACCCGGCCACACAAAAGGTCACATAGCACTCTATTCCGCCACATCTTCATTTGTACTGACCGGAGATGCCCTCTTTCAAATGAGCATCGGACGAACCGACCTTCCAGGAGGAAACTTCAACGAACTCATCAACAGCATAGAACAAAGGCTGTTCAAGCTTCCTCCGGAAACTATCGTCTATCCGGGACATGGAGGTGAAACTTCCATCGGCTTTGAGTTGGAACACAATCCCTACATATAAAACAAGAAGAGAGCGACCAAAAGTTTCGCTCTCTTCTTATTTTTTAAAACTTCTAACCACTTTCCGCACCACCTGAAACATCTTAAAACCGGCGATAGCATACTGAACGATATTCTTATTAGCCGAATACCGCCCCCATAGACGGGAAATCATATTTGCCTTCGAACCGTTCACCAGTTGCTCTTTTAACCCGGAAAGTCGTTCTTTTTGCATTTCCATCCGGACCAGCACCAATGCCTTTTGATACTGTAATTCCTCCAACGTGTATCCCTTCCATTCCGGCACACCGTTCACTTCCGTCGCATTCTCCTTCATATTTTTATTTTTTATCGATTAACAAGCGTGAAACGAACCGGGTTATCGGATTAAATATCAGCACCTTTCTGAACAGTATAACTATACACACTATTACGAGAAAAAATCCGGCAATCAGAACATAGGACCATGCCCCACCAACAAGTCCGGCCAAAACCACTTGCAGCGATGCTCCCAAGTAAAACAGAGCCACAACAGCCAGTGCCGACACAATGCCGAACAATGCCATCATTGACAGCAATATGGAAAGCTTCTCAATACAAATTAACCGTGCATAATCAAGATGAAGAAGTCCATATTTCTTCACCTCCGACCAAACGTTTTGCCCTGTTGACTTTTCTTCTTCCATAATTCAACAAAAAACCCGAAAGGCAAACCTTGCAGACAAAGTTGCCTTTCGAGTTCTATTTTTATTACTAAACTTCAGCGTCTTCTGTAATCTTCTCTACAAGCTGCTCCACTTCATCGTCCGTAAAATCAATGCCTTTTGACTTCAGCAAAGCCTTAATTCTCGCACGAGTGTCAGCACCCTTTTCCGGTGCAAAAAGCAATGCAACGGCACCGCCAATAACAGCTCCGCCGACAAATGCGGAAATCAATCCCAATGTCTTGTTCATAGTCTGTCAGTTTTAAAGTTTCAACTCTTTAGAAATTTCATCACTCAGCTCATCCAGTTGTTCAGCTTTCAATTTGAGTTTCTTTGATTTCAAATATTCTGCCAATTTCGAACGAGTGTCCGCTCCTTTTTCCGGGGCGAAAAGCAATCCTACGGCTGCTCCGGCAATTGCGCCGCCAACTACAGCCAAAATAATATGCAATGGTTTCATACACTAAGGTTTTTCATGTATAACAATCGATTAAAATAAATGTTTAGTTAAAACTCTTTTTTCAGATTGCCGATTGAATAATATCAATACATATCGGCTTTACACCACTTACCAGGCATTCGATGGCAATTACCATCAGAATCAGTCCCATCAAGCGCATCATCACATTGTTTCCGGTATCACCAAGAATAGCAATCAGCCTTGTTGACGCTCTCAATGTCACGTATGTAATCAAAAAAATGATAGCGATAACCCCGATAAGCACCAATTTATGCGCTGCCGTAACGGCATCCTCCATCATCACAATACCGTTGGCAATCGCTCCGGGACCGCAAATCATCGGAATAGCCAAAGGTGTAATCGATATATCATTGGCATAATCGCGAATCTCGGATGCAGCCAGCTTCACTCTTGTAAATTTAGCCTGCAGCATGTCATATCCAATCTTAAACATGATGATACCGCCGGCTATACGGAAGCCATTAGTCGACATTCCAAAAAACTTAAACAAGAATTGTCCGAAAATTGTAAACGAAACAAGTATCAGAAAAGCCACAAAACTTGCCTTCTTGACTATCCGACGACGCTCGGCTTCATCGAAATTTTGTGTCATGGTCAAGAACACAGGCATGATACCCAAGGGATTCGTCAACGTGAAAAATGACGTAAAGCACAACAGTGCATAAGTAACCAATGAATTCTCCATAATCAAAAAAAAATAATGGTAGAGCTTTTACACTCTACCATTTATATAATCCACATCAAAGAGCGTGCTGAAACTCCGAAAAACAGGATTTGAGTTTTCTCCCTCCTTTGTAATCCTCCGGTCTTGCGACTTCCCAAAGGAACGAGGCCCGCCATTAGAGAAAGAAATATGTCTCGGCATTTCATAAAATTTGATGAGTTTCCCAATCTGCTTTGATGTGGGATATCTTTCTCTAATGCAAATATAGCCATACTATTGGATATTTGCAAATTTTGGACACAAAAAAAGCCTCAAAAAAGAGGCTTTTCTTGTTTTTAAAATTGCTTATATTAAGCATTCTTTACCTTGTCAACAATAGCTTTGAAGGCAGCCGGATTGTTAACTGCAAGGTCAGCAAGGACTTTACGGTTAATTTGGATGCCAGCTTTGTGAATAAGACCCATCAACTTAGAGTAAGAAAGGTCTTCGAGACGAGCTGCAGCATTGATACGTTGAATCCACAATGCGCGGAAATTACGTTTTTTGTTCTTACGATCGCGGTATGCATATGTAAGACCTTTTTCCCAAGTATTCTTGGCAACTGTCCACACATTCTTACGACATCCGTAATAACCTCTCGTAAGTTTCAAAATTTTCTTTCTCTTAGCTCTTGATGCTACGTGATTTACTGATCTAGGCATTTTCTTTCTGTTTTTTGAATGCTAGCGGCTGTTACGCACTTAATAGCTACACATTCGGTTAATAAAAAATTGCTAATAAAATCTCTGTAATTAAAAGTCAAAAACCGTACTTTATTATCTGATTGCTAAAAGATCACGCACGTTGCGAACGTCGGCAGCAGTCAATGTAGTAAAGTGACCGAGGTTTCTTTTCTGCTTTTTAGTCTTCTTTGTCAAGATGTGACTTTTGTAAGCATGTTTTCTCTTAATTTTTCCTGATCCGGTAAGGGCGAACCTCTTTTTGGCACCGGAATTAGTCTTAACCTTTGGCATTTCTTTTTGTTTTTAAATTACTATTGATTTATATATGCTTAAATAAAGCTCTTTTATTTTGATTTTTTAGGAGTAAGCATGATAATCATGCGCTTTCCTTCCAATACTGGCATTTGCTCAACTTTACCATACTCTTCCAAGTCGTTAGCAAAGCGCAGCAACAGGACTTCACCCTGCTCCTTGAACAAAATGGAACGCCCCTTGAAGAACACATAGGCTTTCACCTTAGCTCCCTCTTTCAAGAATCCGATAGCATGCTTCAACTTAAAGTTGTAGTCATGGTCATCTGTCTGAGGTCCGAAACGGATCTCCTTAACGACAACCTTGGTAGACTTTGCTTTCTGTTCCTTCTGACGCTTTTTCTGCTGATACAGGAATTTTTGATAGTCAAGAACCCTGCATACTGGAGGCTCGGCATTAGGAGAAATTTCAATCAAATCAAGTTCCTGCTCTTCTGCAATACGAAGAGCTTCTTGAAGCGTATAAACTCCCTGCTCAACATTATCACCTACCAGACGCACTTCGCGTGCACGGATATGTTCATTTATAACATAAGCGTCTTTTGCGCCTTTATTGTCTTTTTTTTGAGGGACGGCATTGGGCTTTGGTCCCGTTCCAAGTGGTGTTTTTGCCATTAATTGTTTTTAATATTTGGTCATTTCCTCTATTTCTCGAGCGAAATTCTCGGCAAAGGTAGTAATTTTTATTGAACCTTTATCACCTTCGCCTTGTTTTCTTACAGAAATTTCTTCATTATTAACTTCTTTTTCACCGACAACGAGCATATAAGGGATACGTTTCAACTCATTGTCACGTATTTTCTTACCGATTTTCTCGTTTCGGTTGTCAACCGTCGCACGGATTCCCTTTTCAGCAAGAATCAGACGAACCTTATCGGCATAGTCATTGAATTTCTCACTGATCGGAAGGATTACGGCCTGTTCCGGAGCAATCCAGATTGGAAGATTTCCTGCTGTGTGTTCAAGAAGCACAGCTACGAAACGTTCCATTGAGCCGAACGGTGCACGGTGAATCATTACCGGACGGTGTTTCTGGTTGTCTGAACCTGTATATTCCAAGTCGAAACGTTCCGGAAGATTGTAGTCAACCTGGATAGTACCCAACTGCCAACGACGACCGATAGCATCCTTCACCATAAAGTCAAGTTTCGGGCCATAGAAAGCAGCTTCACCATACTCAATACGTGCAGGCAGACCTTTTTCCTGACATGCTTCAATGATAGCCTGTTCTGCTTTTTCCCAGTTTTCCTCTGAACCGATGTACTTTTCACGATTAACTTTGTCACGCAAAGAAATCTGAGCTTCAAAATTTTCAAATTTCATCGAGCGGAATACAATGGAAATAATATCCATTACGCGCAAGAATTCATCCTTCACCTGGTCCGGACGACAGAAGATATGAGCATCGTCCTGAGTAAAGCTGCGGACACGAGTCAAACCGTGAAGCTCACCGCTCTGTTCGTAACGGCAAACTGTTCCGAATTCAGCCAGACGCAAAGGAAGGTCACGATATGAATGCGGTGTATTTTTGAAAATCTCACAGTGGTGAGGACAGTTCATCGGTTTCAAGAAGTACTCTTCGCCTTCTTCCGGAGTATGGATTGGTTGGAATGAATCCTTACCGTATTTTGCATAGTGACCGGATGTTACATACAACATCTTGTTACCAATCGGCGGAGTCATTACTTCCTTATAATCGTATCTTCTTTGGATTTTACGCAAGAATTCCTGCAGACGGAGACGAAGTTCTGTTCCTTTCGGCAACCACAAAGGAAGACCTTTACCAACTGTTTCAGAGAACATGTAAAGTTCCATTTCCTTACCGATCTTTCTGTGGTCACGTTTTTTCGCTTCTTCAAGCATCTGCAAATACTCGTCAAGCATCTTCTTTTTCGGGAAAGAGATACCGTAAACGCGAACCAACTGATTGCGTTTTTCGTCACCGCGCCAATATGCACCGGCAAGAGAAAGAATCTTCACTGCCTTGATAACGCCAGTGTTAGGGATATGCGGACCTCTACACAAATCTGTAAATGCTCCCTGAGTATATGTTGTAATGTGGCCATCTTCCAATTCACTGATCAGCTCACATTTGTATGTTTCACCTCTGTCGCCGAACATCTTCAAAGCATCGTCCTTTGAAATGTCCTTACGCACAACAGCCTCCTTGCGAGAAGCCAGTTCTGCCATCTTTGCTTCAATCTTAGCAAAGTCAGCGCTGGTTATTGAATGTTCTCCCGGATCAATGTCATAGTAAAAGCCGTTCTCAATAGCCGGACCGATGCCGAACTTCACTCCAGGATACAATTCCTGCAGTGCTTCTGCCAACAGGTGGGCTGAGGTATGCCAGAATGCATGCTTGCCTTCCGGTGAATCCCATTTGAAGAACTGAATTTCACCATCGTTTTCGATTGGGCGAGTCAAATCCCATTCATTACCGTCAATTGTTGCAGCCAGCACGTCTTGTGCAAATCGCGGGCTAATGCCTTCTGCAATTTGAAGCGGTGTTACACCAGCTTCATATTGCTTAATAGCTCCATCTGGAAATTTAATATTCATATCTGTTTGTTATTTTTTATTCTTGCATAAATACAACGAACGCAAGATTCAAGTGCAAAATTAGTTAAATATTGGAAGTTATTACATTTTTTGAAAAAAAACTTTCACTAATAGCTAACGTCTCATACGTTTTAGCACATTGTAGGACGACATAATACCAAGTTCGCCGGCCTTACTCAAATCAGCCACACCTTTTTCTATGTTGCCCAACTGCAAATATACCATACCACGATTAAAATATGCTTCACCAAAATCCGCCTTAATATTGATGGCCGATGTATAGCAAGCCAAAGCCGCCGTATAGTCGTTGAACGACAAATACATATTTCCTTTATTGAAATAGGCATAAATCTGATTTGGCGACATTTCCAGCACCTTGTCCAAATCATTCAGCACAGATTCTGCCATATATCGGTCATTTGCGGCTTTCAGCTCCCCGATGGTTTCACGTTCAGCCTTACGGGCAGAATAGGCAGACGTCAGTTCTGCATCGGTATTTCCCTCTCGTATTACCTCCATCTGACACATACGCGCTACCGAACGGGCAAAATAACCTAAAACGAATTGGGGACTCAAGCGTACAGCTTCAGTCAAGTCATTGATAGCAGACTCATAATCCTTCACCATCATAGAACTCATCGCCCTACCAAAGTAATCGATGGCTCGCGGTTCGGAAGACATCAGCAAACTCGAATAATGACGAATCAATTCAAACTGCACGTTAATCTGTTCCTCTGTCAATTTGGGCTTCACATTAGTTATATATAAGCGGTCGCGCAAATAATGGCTGGAATTGATCTGGTCAACTTCCTTCTGGTAATACGCATCCGAACGCAAATCCGTAGTCTTGTCAAAATACGACAATATATAGAAATCCTGCATCTCTATCTGCGCATTATAGTTCTGCACCTTTCCTCTGTATTTATTGTCATATTCCGGCTTTATCTCGTTATCGTTTTCAACCGTCATCAGCGTCTTGAATTTCTTCATCACTTCCTCCGGCGTTTCTTCTTTTTCTTCAGGCTTGTCCTCTTCGTTCACAGCATATTCGCGTGCAGCCTGCTTTTCATGCAGTTCTCTGGACTTATAATAATCCTGTTCTCCTCCTTTTCGGTCACCCGACAAACGCTTGCTTTCGCTTCTTGCAAAATATGCCATCGGCAAATTCGGATAACGCTCAATAACCTTGTCATAGTCAGCAATAGCCAACTTATATTGACGGGTCTGCTGATAAAGCGTTGCACGGTTATACAGAGCCATAAAATTGTCCGGTTCCCGCTCCAATACATACGAGAAGTCCTCGATAGCCTTGTTGTCGTCCTGTACTTCCATTCGCAACAATCCTCGGTTAAAGCGCGCCGGAACATTGGAAGGATCCAGTTCTATGGCATAGTCAAAATCTGCCATAGCACCGAAATAGTCATCCAAATTATATTTCAAGAAAGCCCGATTCACAAAATAATCTGCCTTTTTAGGCTCCAACTTTATAGCACTGTTCATATCCTGCAAAGCTTTTTCATAGTCCGAAGCCTTTTTTATCAGGATATCAGCCCGCATGACAAAAGCATCGGCATTATTTTCATTAACTTCTATACACTTGGAAATATCGTCCAATGCCGCAATCGTGTCGCCCACCGACAAATTCAATTGCGCACGCCCCAAATAAGCATTGTCAAACTTTGGGAACAAACGTGTCAGAACAGCATAAGTTTCGGCAGAGCCCTTGTAATCCTCTATCTTTTGCTGCGCCACAGCCTTGTTTATCAAAAAGAATTTACTTTCCGGTAAATACTTCAAACCCTGATTATAGTCTTCTATAGCGCCCTTGTCATTGCCCAATTCCTGTCGGGAAATACCCCTCACCTGATAAGCGTCGACTATAAACGGATTTCGCTCAATTGCCAAGTCACAATCCTTTTCCGCTCCACGATAATCTTCCAAATAGAATTTGGCTACCGCCCGAAAAAAATAAGGTTCTGCCAAATATGGCTTGGCTTTGATTACCTGATTGAAATATTGGATAGACAAAATATAATCTTCAAAATATAAGGCATTTCGCCCGATAATCATCACTTGATCCGTATTTATTTGCGCCGCTACGGGCATAGCAAAACTAAAACACGCAAACACACAAACCAACAAGGTTTTTATATATCGATACATTCTATTCATAATTTAACTTGACGGCACAAAAATAGTAGAAATTATAGGATTTTTCCGTATCTTTGCAGAGAAATAAAGCATTTAAGATAGATTTTAAACTTTTAAAACGAGTTTTGTTGTTAATTCAATTTTAGGTATAGGTAAAAATGAAAAATGGTTGTTTAAAAAATGTAGTGATTATCGGAGGTGGTTTTGCAGGACTCAACCTCGCAAAGAAACTGGACAAAGAAAAATATAATGTCACCATAGTGGACAAACATAATTTTCACAGTTTTCCCCCACTTTTCTACCAAATCGCATCATCAGGTTTGGAGCCAAGCAGCATTTCCTTCCCATTTCGCCGCGAAATGAGAAAAATGAAAAATGCAAAATACCGCTTCGGCATGGTGCAACGAATTGACCCCGAAAAGAAAATTGCCTACACCCAGTTCGAAGAAATTCCTTACGATGAACTTGTCATCGCAACTGGTACAACCAACAATTTCTTCAATATGCCGGAATTGAAGGAAAAAGTACATACACTGAAATCCACAGCCGAAGCAATCCGACTTAGAAACGAAATCCTCGACAGACTGGAAAGAGCATGTATCACAAATGACAGCAAACGTAAAAAAGAACTTCTCAGCTTTGTCGTTGTCGGAGGTGGTCCGACAGGAGTGGAAATTGCCGGAGCATTGGGTGAAATGAAACGTTATATCCTCAAACGCGAGTATCCGGAAATCGACAAGGACGACGTTCGCGTTATCCTCGTTGAGGGAACTGACCGTTTTCTACGCACAATGAGCGAAAGAGCATCAAAAGATGCTGAAACATATCTGGGACACCTCATGATTGAGACTCGTTTGAACTGCATGATGGAGTCCTATGAAAACAATATACTTCACCTGTCCAACGGTGAAGACATCTACTGCGAAACGCTGATATGGACAGCCGGTATCACCGGTAATGCCATCAAGGGTATCAATTCTGAAGCGCTCGCGCGTGGTAACCGTTATACCATTGACGAGAAATTCAGAATCAAGGGACATGACAACATTTACGCAATCGGAGACATTGCCATGCTCTGTGACACGGCATATCCTCACGGATATCCTCAAGTGGCGCAAGTGGCAATCCAACAGGCCAATTATTTGGCAAATCAGCTGAACAACGGAACATCCGACAAACCTTTTGCTTATGTCGATAAAGGTTCAATGGCCACCATCGGACGAAACAGAGCTGTGTGCGACCTCAAGTTCTCTTATCTGTACGGACGTCCGGCTTGGGCAACATGGATGTTTATCCACCTGATTTCAATCCTAGGTATGCGAAACAAAGTAAACGTGATGGTGAACTGGATTTGGGCTTATCTGTTCTACAGCACCTCCCTGCGTCTGCTCATACGTCCTGTGAAGTACCCTATCCGCAAACATTGGATCGACGAATAACACAAATCATAAAATATGAAGAAAACAAATATCACAATATTACTGCTTTCGGCGCTCATGATGTCTTTTGCATCATGCAAGACCCAGTCTTCCAAGAAAGTGGAATATATTGAAGAGCCGATAACTGTTGAGGCAGAACAGGACAGTCAAAAAAAGAACGTACCCGACCAACGGCAACGTGTCAAAGGCGAATGGATTATCATCAGTGCCAACGGCAACGAGCTGTCACAGACGGAAGAACGTCCATACATCGACTTCAGTGCCAGAGAAGGACGAATTTACGGCTTTACCGGATGCAATATTGTCAACGGCAATTTCTCCGTACAACCGGGAAACAAAATCAAGTTTGACAATGTCATCACGACAATGAAGTTTTGCGACGGCATTTCGGATGAGCGCAGCGTATTGAACGGCCTGAATGAAGCCGATAATTTCACAGTTTATCGCCAGGATGACTTATACTATCTGGACATCAAAAACGCTGCCGGAGAAACTGTCCTGCACATGAAACGCCATAATGCCGACGTGCTGACTGGCACATGGGGTGTGTCATCAATTGAAGGACGCCACGTTTCCGACAAGCAAATCAAACTCATCATCGATGTTCCCGAATCAAAAATTTACGGTGACACCGGATGCAACATCATCAACGGCACGTTAGGTGTAGACCGTAACAAAGACTGGTTCATCCAATTTTACAGCATCGTTTCCACAAAGAAAATGTGCGACGAAAAATCCATGAAAATTGAAAGAAACCTGTTAGTGGCATTGGAAAAAGTTGAATTCATCCACCGCATAAGCAACAAAGAGATGAAACTTACCGACAAGGACGGAAACGAAGTTCTGCACTTGCATCTGATTAACCTCAAAGAATCCAGATAAGACTGTTGAACCAACTCATACGAGCAGGCATATTCCTCGGAGTATGCCTGCTTTTTCATCCATACATTTAAGAAACATTAAGTCCGACATACCAACGACACTACTGGAAAATGAAGTATCTTTGTGAAATTATAGCATGCGCATCTTTGTAAAAGCATAAATTCAGAATGGACTTTGAATTACAGTCAAAATATCAGCCGACAGGCGACCAGCCGCAAGCCATAGAAGACTTGTGCAAGGCTGCAAATGAAGGCGTTCAATATCAGACTCTTTTAGGCGTGACCGGTTCGGGAAAGACATTTACAATGGCAAATGTCATTGAACGGCTCAACCGCCCTACGCTGATTCTTTCCCACAACAAGACCCTCGCGGCACAACTATATGCGGAATTCAAGAATTTCTTTCCCCATAATGCCGTGCATTACTTTGTTTCCTATTACGATTACTACCAGCCGGAAGCCTACATTCCCTCTTCCGACAAATACATCGAAAAGGATTTGATGATTAACGATGAAATCGACCGTCTGCGACTGGCTGCAACCACCGCATTACTGTCCGGAAGAAGAGACGTTATTGTGGTTTCGTCCGTTTCCTGCCTTTACGGTGTCGGTAACCCTGCCGACTTTGAAAGCAATGTCATTGAAATAAAAGTAGGACAAAAAATTGCCCGTAACGCATTCCTGCGCCGTCTTGTTGAATCACTGTATTCACGCAACGAAATAGACCTTGGACGTGGACAGTTCCGTGTCAAAGGTGACACGACCGACATATATTTAGGATATGAAGAAATCATCATCCGCGTGATTTTCTGGGGAGATGAAATCGAATCCATTTCATCTATCAATCCGAATACAATGGTCGTTGAAGACCATTTGGAGGGTTATAAAATTTTCCCTGCCAACATTTTTGTGGCCACCAAAGAAAGAACGGCCTCCGCTATCGGCCAAATCGAAATTGATTTGGGAAAACAAGTCGAAATGTTCCGAAACGAAGGCCGAAGCGTAGAAGCCAAACGCTTGTACGAGAGAGTGACCTACGATGTGGAAATGATACGTGAAGTGGGTTACTGTTCCGGCATCGAAAACTATTCCCGTTATTTTGACGGACGAGAACCCGGCGTTCGCCCTTATTGTCTTCTCGATTATTTCCCGAAAGACTTCATCACGTTCATCGACGAAAGTCACGTAACCATTCCACAAATTCGCGCCATGTACGGCGGCGATATTTCCCGGAAAATGAACCTTGTGGAATACGGTTTCCGACTTCCGGCAGCAATCGACAACCGTCCGCTGAAATTTGAAGAATTTGAAGCGACAACACATCAGACCATATATGTTAGTGCTACTCCAGCCGATTACGAGCTGAACAAATCAGAAGGCATTATCGTTGAACAGCTGATCCGACCGACAGGATTGCTCGACCCGCTAATTGTTGTTCGTCCTTCAAAAGGACAAATCGACGACTTGCTGGAAGAAATCACCGTAAGAATCGAGAGAAACGAGCGTGTTCTGGTTACGACGCTCACAAAACGAATGGCGGAAGAGTTGTCAGCATATCTGACAAAACTGAATATTCCATGCGCTTATATCCATTCCGATGTCGACACAATGGACCGAATCCAAATTCTCGACGACTTGCGTGAAGGAAAAATTGATGTGCTGATTGGGGTCAACCTGCTCCGCGAAGGCCTCGACCTTCCTGAAGTATCGCTTGTTGCCATTATTGATGCTGACAAAGAAGGATTCCTGCGCTCCCACCGTTCGCTGACTCAGACAGTAGGACGTGCTGCACGAAACCTCAACGGAACGGTTATCATGTATGCTGACAAAATTACCGACTCCATGCGCCTGACAATTGAAGAGACAGAACGTCGTAGAAGCATCCAGCTTGCCTATAACGAACAGCACGGCATCACACCACAACCAATTGTCAAGGCACGAACTCCAATCATTGGACAAGAGAAAAAAGCTACAGAAAAAGTCGAACCAAAACAAAAATCATCCAAGAAGGCCGTTACCTACGACAGGGATTTCAGCGAAACAGAAAGCATTGCAGCCGACCCGGTTATCGCCTATATGAGTGAAACGGAGCTCAAGAAATCCATTGAGAAAGTCAGGGCAGAAATGATTGAAGCGGCAAAAAATATGGACTTCATCTCCGCAGCGCAACTTCGCGATGAGATGCTCCGAATGGAAGATTTATTAAAAGACAAAGACAAATGACAGAAAAGACTACAACATACCGGCAATTATGGCTTCCAACCACAAAAAAAGAAATTGAACGACTGGGTTGGGACTATATCGACGTAATATTATTTACCGGCGATGCTTATATCGACCATCCATCAATGGGATGTGCTGTCATAGGACGTGTGTTGGAATCAAAAGGTTACCGGGTTGCCATTATACCTCAACCCAACTGGCAGGACGATTTACGTGATTTCAAGAAATTGGGTGCTCCCCGACTTTTCTTTGGAATTTCTGCCGGTGCCATGGATTCGATGGTCAACCATTACACTGCTGCAAGACGCAAACGAAGCGACGACGCCTATACGCCTAACGGTCGAGCCGGAGCCCGACCGGATTATCCGACAATTGTCTACTCACAAATCCTCAAAAAGCTGTTTCCGGAAGTACCGGTAATCGTCGGTGGTATTGAAGCCTCATTGCGCAGACTCTCCCATTACGACTATTGGCAGGACAAACTCCGTCCTTCCATTCTATTTGATGCACATGCCGATCTGCTTGTCTATGGCATGGGAGAAAAAGCGATTGTCGAAATTGCCCGACAATTAGAAACGGGGAAAAAAGTGAATGAACTCACCGACATTCCCCAAACTGCGATTATCACAGACGCAGCAGAAGCAGCGCAAGCAGCTGACACTGATATCGTCCTTCACTCATTTGAAGAATGTCTGTCGGACAAAAAGAAACAAGCTGAAAATTTCAAGCATATAGAAATAGAGTCCAACCGCTGGGAAGGACACCGGCTTTGGCAAGTTCACGGCAAAAAGGCAATAAAGGTAAACCCCATGTACCCACCAATGACCACGGAAGAAATTGACGCATCATTTGACTTGCCATATACCCGACTGCCCCACCCGCGCTATAACGGGAAACATATTCCGGCTTACGAAATGATACGGCATTCCTTAAACATGCACCGTGGTTGTTTCGGAGGCTGTGCCTTTTGTACTATCTCAGCACACCAAGGCAAATTCATCGCATCACGAAGCAAGCAATCTATTCTTAAAGAAGTTGAACAGATTGCAAAAATGGCAGACTTCAAAGGATATATTTCCGACTTGGGAGGTCCTTCGGCCAACATGTATCAGATGCATGGCAAAGATTTAGACAAATGCCGGAAATGCGTTCGCCCTTCTTGTCTGCACCCGCAACCATGCAAGAATCTGAACAACGACCACGCTCCGCTGTTGGATATTTATCACGCCGTAGATGCTCTTCCGGAAGTCAAGAAATCGTTTATCGGTAGCGGCGTCCGCTACGACCTGTCGATGGCCAAGCACAGCGACGAACGGGTAAATCAGACGAATGCACAATACAACCGCGAGCTGATAATCAAACATGTTTCCGGGCGCCTGAAAGTTGCTCCCGAACACACGTCCGATCGCGTGCTCAACTGTATGCGCAAGCCGTCGTTTGACCTGTTCTACAAATTCAAACAGTTGTTCGACGAAATCAATCACAAATATAACCTTCGCCAACAGCTGATTCCTTATTTCATTTCATCGCATCCGGCCTGCACGGAACAGGATATGGCAGAACTGGCTGTTATTACAAAGAAACTGAATTTCCACCTCGAGCAGGTTCAGGATTTTACGCCGACTCCAATGACCGTCGCATCGGAAATCTATTACACCGGCTACCATCCTTACACGCTCGAGAAAGTATATACCGCAAGAACAAAAGAAGAAAAGCAGAACCAGCGCAAATTTTTCTTTTGGTATAAACCCGAATGCGCCCAGGACATCAGAAAATCACTCATTCGCATGAACCGTCAGGATTTGATGAATGAACTGTTCAAGAGAGAAAACAAATCATTTAAACCAAATAATACAAAAAAGAAGTAACATGAACTATTTAAAATCTTCACTTATGATGGCTACGATTTTGGCGGCAGGAACAACAGCTTCAGCCGAACAAAATGCACTTATCAGCCGTCCAGACTTCAAAGTGGAAGACGGCAAATTCACACCCGAATTGATTGAAGCATTCGGACGTGTAAGTGACCCGCAATTGTCACCCGACAAAAAGAAGATTCTCTACAATCTTGAATTCATCAACCTCGAAGCCGACAAAGGCAACAAGGAACTTTGGGTAATGGACATTGACGGAAAAAATGCCGTGCAACTCACCTTTACCAATGACCCGGAAGTAAATGCCGTATGGTTTAACGAAGGCAAGCAGATTGCATTCTTGTCTAAAGCTGAAAACGGCATGCAACTGTTCGTTATGGATGCTGACGGCAAAAACCGCAAACAAATCTCAAATGTTGAAAAAGGACTTTCCGGCTTCTCATTCTCTCCTGACGAAAAGAAGGTTCTATTCATCAGCAATGTCCAATATGGAAAAACGACTCAGGAAATATACCCGAAACTCGACAAGGCTAACGTACACATCGTTGACGATTTGATGTACAAGCACTGGGACGAATGGGTATCCGAAATTCCTCATCCGTTTGTTGCTGATTTCGACGGAGAAAAGCTTTCAAATGTAACCGACTTACTCGAAGGCGAACCGTATGAAGCTCCTATGAAACCATTCGGAGGCATGGAGTCATTGGCATGGTCGCCCGACTCAAAACAAATCGTATACGTTTCCCGTAAAAAGACAGGCATGGAATACTCACTTTCCACAAACTCTGACCTGTATCTGTATGACCTTGCAACAAAAAAGACGACCAACTTAACGGAAGGCATGATGGGATACGACACAAACCCAGTATTCTCTCCAAAAGGCGACAAATTGGCATGGCTGTCTATGGAACATGACGGATACGAATCCGACAAAAACCGCATTTTCGTTATGGACATGAAGTCTGGCGAAAAAACTGACTTGACAACAGATTGGGACTACACAGCAAATACCATCACATGGAATCCTAACGGAAAAGCCATCTATTTCATCGCTCCTTATCATGGCCCATCTCCTATTTTCAGCATTGACGTAAAGTCAAAGAAAGTGACTACCGTTCAAGATGACATGTGCGACTATCAATCAGTTGTTCCGGTTGACGACAAAAAATTGATTGCACTTCGCCACTCAATTCTTTATCCTAATGAAATCTACGCAGTAGAAAAAGGCGAAGCCAAACAACTGACAAATGTCAACACTGAACTTTTGTCACAACTTGCACCTGTCACTGTAGAAAAACATATGGTTCCGACTACTGATGGAAAGGAAATGTTGACATGGGTTATCCTCCCTCCAAATTTTGACAAGAACAAAAAATATCCGGCCATTCTTTACTGCCAGGGCGGTCCGCAACAAGCAGTCAGCCAATTCTGGAGCTACCGCTGGAACTTCCGTCTGATGGCATCACAAGGATACGTTGTAATCGCTCCGAACCGTCGCGGTCTTCCGGGATTTGGAACAGAATGGAATGCACAGATTTCAGGCGACTATGGTGGCCAAAACATGAAAGACTATTTTGCTGCTGTCGACTATATGGCACAAAAACCTTACGTTGACAAAAACAAAATCGGTGCAACTGGCGCAAGCTACGGAGGTTTCTCCGTTTACTGGCTTGCAGGTCATCACGAAAACCGCTTTGCAGCCCTTCTCGCTCATGCAGGAATTTTCAATATGGAAACCCAATATCTTGAAACGGAAGAAATGTGGTTCGCCAACTGGGATATGGGCGGCGCCTATTGGGACAAAAACAATAAGACAGCACAAAACACATTTGCCAACTCACCGCACAAATTTGTTGACAAATGGACAGCTCCAATCATGATTACTGTCGGAGAAAAAGACTACCGTATTCTTGCATCGCAAGGCATGATGGCCTTCAATGCTGCCAAATTGAGAGGCATTCCGACACGTATGCTTGTATATCCGGAAGAAAACCACTGGATTTTGAAGCCACAAAATGCACTTCTGTGGCAATATGAATTCTTCAAATGGTTTGACAAATGGTTAAAATAATAATAACCATCCACTAATACAAAGCTGTTCCCCATTTCAATTCAGGAACAGCTTTTTTTATTGAAACCCATTGAAAATTAATGTTTTTCTTTCGTATTTGACAAATTATTTGTATCTTCGCGAAGTTTTTTGTTTTAATATATTTTACACACTTTATGATTAATAGATTATTTAAAGGGAGTTTTCTATTAACCTCTTTATCATTATCAGTATTAGGGTTTGTTGCCTGTGACGAAAATTATGACCTTTCTAAAGGTGTTTCTACGGAAATGAGTATCGGTGGTTCAATGTCTATTCCAGTCGGACAGACTGATAAATTGACATTATCCGAAGTAATCGAAACCAATGACGACATTACGGTTGACGAAAATGGAGCCTATGCCATCCAAAAAAACGGCACCTTGGATGTTAACATTCCAAGCGTCGATCCCATTACTATTACAGGAATCACTCCTGAACCTGTCGTTGTTGACATCGACACGGAACAAGGAACTTCACGCCAGTTGGCACCTGCTGCCGGAACAAACAGCATAACAGTTCCTTTGAACTATGAATTGGAAATAAGCAGTATTGAAGATATCCCATCAGAAATCCTCGATTTGATTTCCGTAAATTTTGAAACAGTAGAATCTACAATTAAACTTGTACTGACTCAAGGTTCAATACCAGCAAGCGATGTATTGAAAAAAGCTGAATTGCGGAATTTCAAACTGAAATTACCTGAATTTATTGAACTTGGACCGGGTCTTGACTTTTTTGACTATAACACCAATACAATTGTCCTTAATCAGGAAATTACATCCGGTGAAATTGCGCTCAACCTCCCGATTTCTGCCATTCGTGACATTGCCGCAAGCATTTCAAACGGGAAAATCGAATTGAGCGGAAAAGTTGTTTGTAGCGGAGAACTTTACTGTGAATTCTATGACACTCCTCAAAATTCTCCACGCCGCACAGCAAACGGAAAAGAAACGAATTTGCAACTGACAACTTATTTCGATGTACCTGAAATTGAAGTAAATTCCGTTGAAGGTATTTTTGATGCAGACATCACTATCGATTCCCAAGTTCTCAGTCTTGGAGAAATTCCGGAAGCGCTGACAGACGATAACACTCAAATCAACCTCAACAATGTTGCAACAACATTTGAAATAACGAACCCGACAGGTGTTCCGTTTGCAATTGATTTGAACTTTGTGGCACTCAACAGCGAAAACCAACAAATCAACCAAGCGGTAGATTTGTCTGTAAATGTGCCGGCTGCAATTGATTTCAACACTCCAAAAACTACAAAATACTACATCACTAACTCCGCATCGGCTGTTGCTCCTGATGGCTACGAAAAGATTCTCTGCGAGAACTTGGGCAAACTGATCAACCAAATTCCGAACAGTATCCAAATCACACCGTCAGTCAACACCGTAAAAACTGAAGTAAGTTTCTTTGAACTGAACAAAGCATATGATACCAAAGCAAGTTATGATGTTGCTCTCCCATTTGATTTTGGACCAAATTCGCAAATCAACTACACAGAAACAATCGACAATATTCACAAGGATTTAAGCGATGTTTCCGACTACATCAATGAAATGGTTGTCACTGCGGAAATTGAAAATACAATTCCAATGCGTCTGCAATTAAACGCAACGCCTTACGACCTCAATGGTCTTGACATGAGTGACCGTCTGGAAATTTCCCAAGACATCATTATTGAAGCTGGAAACGACAACGCCCCGACACAAACAACAACCATCATCATTAAAGAAAAGACAAAAGGCGCGTTGGCTGAACTGGACAAAGTTGACCTAAACATCAAAGGCAACACGCAGGAAGCTCAAACAATTCTGAAACCGACACAATACGTGTTGATTAAACTGAATGCAAAATTGCCGAACGGCATTAATGTGGAATTTTAACAGTTCAAGAACTAACAATGAAAGCTATTCTTAAATATATTTTGGCAGCAGTAACACTGCCAATGTCTTTGTCTGCGTTTGCTCAAAGCGCACACTCCTCCTATTTCTTGGAGAATATGACTTATCGTCAGAATATGAACCCGGCATTTGCACCGGACTTCAACTATGTTAATATCCCGGCTTTAGGCGGTCTTCAACTGGGAATGAATTCCAATGTCGGATTGGGAAGCTTCCTCTTCCCGCAAAACGATGAAATGGTTACAGGTCTGAATTCAAGCATTTCTCCGGACGAGTTCTTAGGCAAACTCAACAAGAACAATATCATGGAGCTTGACCTGCGCATAAACATCTTGTCTTTCGGTTTTGCACAGTGGGGAGGTTTTAATACATTCAGCGTCAGCACACGTTCAAATGTTGGAGCCTATCTGCCTTACGAATTGTTCGAATTTGCCAAAATCGGACAAATTGACGGAGCACCGACCGAATATGACATCAATAATATACGCGTTAACACAAGCAACTACGCTGAAATCGCACTTGGCCACAGCAGAAACATAACCGATCGCCTGAGCGTTGGTGCCAAACTGAAAGTTCTTGCCGGTATTTTAAACACAGATGCTGAAATTTCTAACCTGAATGTTTATATGTCAGGAGAGAAATGGCAAATCAAAGAAAGTGGAAAAATATTTTCTTCCAACAGCATGAACGTGAAGTTCAAAGAAAATGGAGAAATTGACAATTTCTCTACATCATTTGGTGTTGACGGATTCGGCTTAGGTCTGGACTTGGGTACTTCCTATAAATTGCTGGACAACCTCACGCTATCTGCTGCAATTACCGATATAGGTTTTATTTCATGGAAAGGAGAAGAAGCGTTGGCAAACCCGGAACCATTCGTATTTGACGGATTCTCCAATATTGGAGGAGAAGACCCGACAACCGGTGAGTCATCAATTGATTCTGAAATCGACCAGATTGAAGAAGATTTGAAAGGACTGACCCGTTTCTCACAAGAACAGCAAGTCAGCAAAAGCCAGACACTGACAACGACCCTCAATGTCGGTGCAGAATATGGCATATTGAATAACAAAATATCTTTCGGTCTCTTGTCTTCTACACGTTTTGGTATGCCTATTGTATGGTCAGAAGTTATGGCTGCTGCCAATTTCCGCCCCACCTCATGGTTTAACGCAACTATAAACGGGAACTTCTCAAACATTAGACAATCAATGGGTGTTATGTTGAATTTCTGTCCTAAGGGATTCAATTTCTTTATTGGCAGTGACTATATACCATTCAAATATTCGAAGGAAGGCATACCTTTATATAATGCCAAATTCAACCTTTTATTTGGCATGAGCTTCACGTTCAATCATAAAGGATAATCCTGTTGCTTGACTTTAATTCGGCAAAACAATATATCCCGGCTACAGAAACAGACTGCAGCCGGGATATACTTTTTAAAGGAACAAAAAAAGGCCCGAACTCATACGGGCCTTTAATATTTTTCGGAATATCGGTTACAACGGTTTTACTCCAATACCCGGAAGATCATACAATGTGACTTTACCGTCCACGATTTTCACACCATCAAAACAGTCATTCGAAATCAAAAGATTTCCATCAAGGTCTGCCCAATCCACCATAGGAGAAAGTTGTGCCGCTGCACTGATTGCACAAGACGTTTCTGTCATACAACCCAGCATTACTTTCATACCTAATGAACGCGCCAGAACGGCCATCTTATAAGCCTCGTGCATACCTGTACTCTTCATCAACTTAATATTAATGCCGTCGTAAGCATCTTTTGCACGCATCACATCCGGCAGACGCTGCAAAAACTCATCTGCAATAATTGGCAGAGGAGAACGTTCTCTCAACCATGCAGTTTCGTCAATCATTTCTTTCGGGAACGGCTGTTCAACAAACAGACAGTTGCGCTCTTTCAACCAATGGCACATCTCCAATGCCTGTTCCTTGCTATTCCAACCCTGGTTAGCATCAACACAAATCGGACGATCGGTTTTTGAACGGATAATTTCAACCAATTCCTTATCGTTATCCAAACCCATCTTCACTTTCAGCACTTTATAAGGAGCAGCCTCATCAACCTTTTTACGGACAACTTCTGCCGTATCGATACCGATAGTAAACGATGTGTTTGGAGCCTTTTCCGGAGAAAGTCCCCAAATCTTATACCATGGCTGCCCCATAATTTTGCCAAGCAAATCATGTAAAGCAATATCAACAGATGCCTTTGCCGCTCTATTGTCCGGAGCAACGCTATCAACATAAGCCAAAATTTCTTCAATTCTGAAAGGATCTGTAAATTGAGCCAAATCCAATTGTCCCAAGAATTTTGTTACAGATTCTATTGACTCTCCCAAATATGGCGGCATGGAAGCCTCGCCATAACCAATAATTCCGTCGTATTCCAACTGAACAAGTACATCAGGGGTAGTTGTACGACTGCTCTTAGCCAAATTAAAAGCATGTCGCAGTGTCAGTTCATATGGTTTAAATGACAAATTCAAATGTCCGCTTTTTGCTGATTTACGAGTAGCCTCCCCTGCACAAGAAATAGAAATCGGGGATGAAACGGCCAGCAGTCCAAGAGCCGTTCCTTTTAAAAATTTTCTTCGGTCCATAGTTTTATGTTATTTTTCGAATATTCTAAAAATACCAGGGATGTTCTTTTACTTTGACAATACCTTTTGTTCCAATTTCTCCATTGATACGCGACATTGACAGATAGGTATAGTCAATAAAATTATCATCTTTCGGATTCATACTGTTCAACTTCACACGGCCGGAACTGTGGATAAATTTTCCATCATTAAGATACATGGCGACATGTGTCACACGACCGTTTTTGTTTCCTATAAAAATAAGGTCACCCGGCTGTGCTTTCTCTGCCCAATCCTTGCATTCATATTTCAATCCTGTCAACGCCTGCTGTGAAGCATCACGTTGAAGAATAATGCCGTTTGCAAAATACGAAGTTTTCACGAAACCTGAACAGTCGATGGATTTAACGGATGTTCCGCCCCACAGATAAGGAGTCCCCATCATGCGGAACGCCGTTTTGCGAATCAGCTCGAAATTAAAATCCTGGTCTGCCCAATCTGAAAATTCTGCCACATCCTGAGCACGGGCATAACCTGTTCGTCCGTCAGGCAACGACAATTCTACAAAATTGCCTTTTGCAGACTTGAATTCAAGAATATTACCCAGCACAAGGTCAGATACCACATTGCCTTCATCTCCATCCGGATTGGCAAAGAGTGTAGCCTGGTAAGCCGTAACGACATATCGCTTCGAGGTTTTCCAATCGGAAAATTCTTTTTCAGTCATCAGTTCAAGAGAACCGGCAGTCATATATCCAATATAATTATCCGGAGTCTGCACACGATAGAAATCAGAAACCTTATCCAATACCTTCATCGGTGTTCCCATGATGGCCTGCGATGCGAGTTCTGCAGCATTACGCGGGTCATACCGCAAACAGGCAACGGATATCGTAACAACAGCCCATTTATCCTCACCAATTTTTTCCGACGGCAACACTGCTATTTTATCATCATACTTTATTCCGGCTTTTTTAAATTCCTTCAAAAGTTCTTTTTTTGCACCGGCATTGTCAGTTTCACCGACAAGTTCCACAAGACCATTTTGGTTTTTGGCTTCCACTTTCCAAACTGCAACCCGAGTATCAGGTGCATATTTGGCTTTCATCTCTTTTATCAATTGTTCCGGAGATTCAGCCGATGCAACAAATGTCATAAATGCTGCACAAAACAGAGCAATTACAGGCTTAAAATGTAGGTTCATTATAGTTATGTTTTATGGTTACTTCTTTTCAAAACTTATCAATTCAAGTTCCGGCTCCCATTCCTTATAATAGAACAGATTACCTCCCTTCCACTCGACTTCACCCAACTGGAAGTCAACCGTTTCACTGCGCACCCAATTTTTCTTGGGAGAGAACTGCCCGCCGACACCTCTATTTGCTGCAAAGCGGTACATGTCGATTCCCGACTTGTAAAAATTACGGACATTGGAATCCGGTGAAACTTCAAGCACACCAAATGACATGTCAACCGGTACCCAACCGATGCCTTCATAATAGGTTTCAGCCCAGTCATGCATTCCTACATTGCTTGGATGAAGCATCCAACCGCTCTCCCATCTTGCCGGAATACCTAAAGAGCGAACCAACGTAATATAGAGCAACGACACCTGACCACAGTCGCCATGACCATTTTCCAATACATATTCAGCCATATTGGGTATTGTGCTATATTCACGTGCACCGCCCCATGGGAAATAGGTATCAATCCAATCATATATCAAGGAAGCCTGACGATATGGATTCGTTTCATTCCCAACAATCTGCTTGGCCAATTCCTTCATTTCGTCAGTCAGGATTACTTGAGGCAATTCCGTTGATGTATATTTCTTATACAATTCCGAAGACTTGTCATATTCCTTCATATGATTGAGGATAAAGTCTGCCGAATAGTACATAGGTTGAACATCATACGAAAATACAGCCTCAAAATGCAACGGTTCTTTGCCATCAGCCTTCTGCTCCATATAGATTGAATTGTGCACGCTGTTTTCCGAATATACAACCTTATGTGAGGATGTTTCCAACTTTATATTGGACTGACGGCCGTTTTCAATTGGAAAGGGCATCCACACACGTACCTTCTCACCTTTTGGAACTGCATCGGGTTTTACATCAATCATGAATTTCACTTTTGCCCGATAGGTATCTCCCAAATGCGTTGTCGGATTATGTGTCTTAATCACTTCTTCCGCATATCCTGCATATTTCTGATCGCCTACAATACCTTCATAACGACGTTCAGCTGATAATTCCGGAACTAAACGGTCAAGATTTGACACAGCTTTTCGGAACAAATATTTCTGCCCATCGATTGTCATGGTTTCAAGATATTTCTTGCTTTCCCACTGCTGAAGATTGTAGTCTGATGCGTTATTGAATTTCTGCCGTATCTGTTTGACACCTTCTTCATAAGGAATACGAAAATCCGACCGGATACGGCTCATTATTGACAACAAAGAATCCTTTTGATAAACTGACAACCCTTTTTCTTTATTAATAAGAGCCTCCGCTTTAGTGAACTCTCCGCTACCGATCAGACCGGTTATTGATGTTGGCACTTCTGCATTTGCTGCCAATGCCATAAAGGACGAGATTAAAAAACAAGTAGTTAGGTTCTTCATAAATATTACAAATTAAAGTCATTTGCTTATTATTGATAACAAAAATATGAAAATTAACCGAAAGCAACAACATTTCGATTAATTTTCACTTATGTAAAAAACAAAATTTCCCTACAACTATTTTCAATCCCGGCATTTTCAACACCAAACCAATATAAGACAAATTTTCACACCATATCGTCACCTGTTTTGGCAAACGTAACACGAATTGTCTTATGAAATGGAATAAAACGGGATACAACCGCTATCACCAAAGTAACCACAAAAAGCCATCCAAAGATTTCCTTCAGTGCCAGCAACAAACTTTGCTGCTGAAGAGTGCTATACAATGACGAAGTTGCCAGCTGTACGGCATCCTCATATCCGTGTCCTTGTGACAAATTGCTTACTAATGACTGAGAATAACGGGAAGCAGCCAAAGGGTCAACCTGTGTCAAAGTCTCCGAAAGAGAATACATATACTTCTGTTGCAGATGATACAGTACATTGCTGTAAAAAGAAGTAGCCATAATGGGCGCAAGAACCGAACGGAATACAATCAAAAAGAAAGCGTTCGATATCAAAAATTTCGGATTCAAATCCTCTACTGCAAATAGTGCGAAGGCAATTATAAGCACCAACATCCCCAATCCCCTGATAAAAATAGGGAAATACAACATTTCATATGTGCTGTTGGGAGCAACTCCGAAATAAAGCAAGCCGAAAAACAAAGCAAAGCACCCCATCCCACCGGCTATCAAAAAACGGAAACGCCAACGCTGCCACCGGAACCACCAGAAACAAATGACTGCTCCCAAGAAATACCCCGGCAACAACCACACGTACAGCGAATAAGTGTGCGTGGTATCCACTTTCAAAATCGTAGAAAGATAATTTGTCAGCAATACCGTAGAGGTACTGAAAAACATTACCATCATCATATAGAAGTAACCCACTATTGCTTTAGGCTGATACAATGGTGCCAGATTAACATACGGTTTTTCCGAATGATACTGCATCCATATAAAAAAAGCTATCAAAACAGGAGCCACTACAAGATATACACATATGCGAGTGGAAGCCATCCAATCCAGCACCTTACCATAGTTGATAACATACATAATCATCAACAAACCGGTAGATATGATACACATTTCACGAAAATGAAACTCCGCCACGGCCATTTTTTTCATCGGACGGTTATAGCGATACATAACAATAACAACCAAAATCGCGACCAACAGCAGTATCATCATGAAATAATACATATACTGCCAGTTATAGTGATAAGCCAGTTCTGCTGTCAACACCATGGACACTTGTCCCCCGGTAAAAACTAACGGATAAAAATACGAATAAAACTCACTGCGCACATTTTTAGGGCTGAACACTTTCATTGAAAAACGGATAAACCACAACATCAAGAACCCCTTCAGGAAACCGATTAAGAAACTGCAAATAATCAAAATATCGGCATTTTGCGCATGTGCACATATCCAGCTCAAAAAAAACTGAAGAATCAAATCCGTCAGCAATATAAATTTCGCGGCATAATTGTCAAGTATTTTCGGCACAATAGGATAAGCAATTGCCATCCCGGCAGAAGCGGCGTAGTAACCCATTGTTATGTCTTCCGAATAAATCCCCATTGTGCTCGACACTTCCAGCATACTCCCCGTATACAATCCGTTCAACATTGTTACAGGAAGAATAATGATAAACAAACTTACTACTGCCAGCCAGTTGGGGACCCATTGACGAACAGGCAAACCCAGTTTTATTACATTTGTCATCGACAAGTTTCTTCTATTTTAATAGCAAAAAATTCATACAAAAGCCTCTGTCTACCTCCGCTTTGCCTCGGTAATCACCATCATTCCGGCACGCAGCATGCCCATCTCCTCATTGTTCACATCGTCCAAATCTATACGGACAGGTATACGTTGCTGCACCTTCACAAAGTTTCCTGCTGAGTTTTCCGTCGGCACTAACGAATACTTTGAACCCGTGGCTTCGGAAATTGCAGTCACCGTCCCATGGAAAACCTTTCCGGGCAAGGCATCGACTTTTATAGATACAGGTTGTCCGATATAAATATTTGCAATCTGTGTTTCCTTGTAATTGGCAGTAATCCATTTATCACGACTCCGTACCAGATAAGAAATGGTTTGCCCCGCTTGTACCAGCTGTCCCGGCTCAAGGGTACGGCGACCTACATATCCGTCATAAGGAGCCGTAAGCACGGTGTAAGAAAGATTTAATTTTGCTAAATCCAAATCTGCCTCCTTGCGCAAAATTGCAGCCTTGACACCAGTCGTTTTCTTTTTGGTTTCCGCAAATTGCGAAAGGGCAGCCTGTTTCTGCTGCGACAAAGCCTCATAACGCGCGAGAGCCGCTTCATAGGCCGCTTTTGCCTGCTCATATTGCTGACGGGGTACAGATTCCTCGTTCATTAGTCGTTCAAAACGATGATAATCCTGCTCCAATTGCCACAACTTCGCTTTTGCCTCAGCCAAATTGGCATCCTGCACTGCAACATTTGTATGCGAAGCCTCAATTCCAGAGCCGAGCACTTCCTCAGCGCCTTGCGCATCCAACAATGCGGCCTCAGCTTCTTTTACCTTAATTTGATATTCACTATTGTCCAGAACAAGCAAAGTATCCCCCTGATGCACAAATTGATGTTCTTTAAAATATACTTCCTTTACATAACCTGTAGCACGAATATTAAGAGGAACCACATACTGGTCGACAAAGGCATCGTTCGTCACTTCATAATTAAAATAACGCCAAAAATAAGAAACAGTCCACCACAAACCGGAAACAGCAATGACCACACAAAGCAAATTGAGAATAATATTGCGGATTTTCTGTTTCCTGAGTTTTCTATGCTTTATTTGTATAGTTGTCATAATCGATTCTTTAATAAATAATTGGATTTAAATTTACTCAAAGCCGTCCACAGGCATGCTGCAACTGATAATAAGTATATATTACCTGTGTTCTGGCTGATGTAAGCTGCAATTCCGCATTCAGTCTGACACTGTTCGCATCCAGCAAATCGGTCAGAATTGCCAATTGGTTCAAATAGCGATTCTGCATTATCCGATAGTTTTCTTCAGCCTGCCGCACAGACAACTGCAAGGCGTCAACCCGTTCCAGTGCCTCATGATGACGCAGATAGGCAGTTCGTACATTAACCCGCACCTGTTGCAGATTAAGTTCTTCCTGATTTTTGCAATAAGAAACAGCCAATTTGCTTTCACGCACCTTGTGATTATTTTTAAACAACGACGACAGCGGATATGAAACTGCAATGCCGACGTTCCAACTGTTATAATACAAATCCGTCATCGTACGCACTATCGGACGAGCCAAAGCATTTGAGGCATACAGCGACACTTCCGGTAAGAATTCAGCGTTTGCCAACTGCACGTCAGCACGGGCAATTTCTGTCTTTTTGCGCAGATATTTCACAGCCAAAGCATTCTGATTGGCATCCGCCAAACATTCTTCATAGCTTTGGACTGCCATTGCCTGCGACAACAAAGCCGTATCAGGCATCAGAAGACAATTGTCATCAAGCCCCAAGAGAATATCCAACTGCTGGGAGAGCAATATCACATCATTATTGGTTTCCGTCAGCAAAAGACGGTCATTCGTCAGCTGCATTTCGCTACGAAGCACATCATTATTGGTAATCAAACCTTCCCGCTTCATGCGATGAATATTCTCCAAACGCTGTTCTGATTCTTCAATATTCCGTTCCAAAACAATTTTCTGCTTGTACAGACAGAAGAGGTCCAGATATTTACTCATCAATTCCAATTTCACGTCCGCACGGTCAACAGCAGTCTGCAGAATAGCCGCATCTTTTGTCAATTCACTTTTGTGTATTGAGTGGCGAATTTTTCCACCCCGATATACCGGTTGTGTTAAATTAACTTCATAATTCTGAGACCAATCAGGGGAATCCGGATAAGTAGGATCCGACAGTCCATGCTGGAACACTATAGGCTGTCCCAACACCCCACCTTTGAGACCGACCTGCAAATCTGGCAACTTTGCAGCGCGAGCACCTTTCAATTGTTCTGTTGACATTTGCTCATTTATTCCGTCTGCTTTCAGTTTCAAGCTATTCTCCACCCCTAAGGCAAACAATTGATCAACCGTCAGCAACAAGGAATCGGCCAACAATTCTGCATGCATTTCAACAAAACCAATCATACTAAGGGCAACGAGTACCCACCTACACGTTTTCGAGTACATTATATATATTTTCTAATTCCGACATCATTAAAGCAATATTTGTTCTTCCTATCTCCTGTTCCGCATGAACATACACTAAATCCAAAATCGGACGAATCTGTTCCTTGAACTGTTCCCCCTCAGGAGTAAGGAAAACCAACTTGTTTCGTCGGTCTGTCGGGTCTTCTTTTCTGCATGCATATCCTTTTTTTTCCAAATTAGTCATCAAATTGGTCAGGCATGCCTTGTCTTTAGCTGTGCGATCGGCAAGTACCTGTTGCGTAACGCCCTGTTCACGCCATAGACTGCTCAACACCTGTAGCATCTCAAACGTGATACCGGCATCATTCTGCCTTAACGTACGCTGCATCGCTCTACGAAAAGCCATTCGTGTGCGGAAAATTGTCAACATCAATTCCCGGAATTCCGCTCCTTCTCTATAACTCATTCCTTTCTGTTTTTATAAATTCGGGGACAAAGGTACAAAAACGCCCCGAAATAGTCAAACATTTGACTATTTCAAGACAACTAAAATACTGATAAATTCATTGTAGAATACTCCCAAACAATACATACTGCGTTTATTTTCAACAACAATACACAATCAATACTTTTTTCAAAAAATATATTGAATTATATAAATTGTCAGTATTTCATCTCTCCCAATATGCAGCAAACCATCCAGGAAGCATACCAGGCAACAACATTTTTGCGCCAAAATATTCCTTATTCTATAATTGTTTACTAAATTTGCAGATACTGAAACTTATCTCAAACGTATAAATATTATGGCATCACCTGAATTTAAGTATGCTCCGATGTTTCAAGTCGGAAAAGACGAAACAGAGTACTATTTGCTGACGAAAGACTATGTATCTGTCGGCGAATTCGAAGGACATCCCATCCTTAAAATCGAAAAAGAAGGTTTGACTGCAATGGCAAATGCCGCATTCCGCGATGTGTCATTTATGCTTCGCCGTTCTCACAACGAGCAAGTTGCGAAAATTCTGCACGACCCGGAAGCAAGCGACAACGATAAATATGTAGCTCTTACTTTCCTTCGTAACGCAGAAGTGGCAAGCAAAGGTGTTCTTCCTTTCTGTCAGGATACAGGTACAGCAATTATCCACGGTGAAAAAGGTCAACAAGTTTGGACCGGCTATTGCGATGAAGAAGCACTTTCTTTAGGCGTATTCAAAACATACACAGAAGAAAACCTGCGCTACTCACAAAATGCACCGTTGACAATGTACGAAGAAGTCAACACAAAGTGCAACCTTCCGGCTCAAATCGACATCGAAGCTACAGAAGGTATGGAATATGAATTCCTTTGTGTAACCAAGGGCGGCGGTTCTGCCAACAAGACATATTTGTATCAGGAAACAAAAGCAATCCTCAACCCGGGTACACTCGTTCCTTTCCTTGTTGAAAAGATGAAGACTCTGGGTACTGCAGCATGTCCTCCTTATCACATCGCATTCGTAATCGGCGGTACATCTGCTGAAAAGAACCTGCTCACTGTGAAGTTGGCTTCAACACGTTTCTACGACAATTTGCCGACAACTGGTGACGAAACAGGACGCGCATTCCGCGATGTTGAACTCGAAAAGCAAGTTCTTGAAGAAGCACACCGCATCGGCTTGGGTGCACAGTTCGGCGGTAAATACTACGCACACGATGTACGCATTATCCGTCTTCCACGCCATGGTGCATCTTGCCCGGTTGGTTTGGGTGTTTCCTGCTCTGCTGACCGCAACATCAGATGTAAAATCAACAAGGACGGTATCTGGATTGAAAAACTCGACAGCAATCCTGGCGAATTGATTCCGGAAGAATTGCGTAAGGCAGGTGAAGGCGATGTTGTTAAAATCAACCTCGACCAGCCAATGTCAGAAATCCTTAAGGAACTTTCAAAATATCCGGTTTCTACACGCCTTTCTCTTAACGGTACTATTATCGTTGCCCGCGACATCGCTCACGCAAAACTCAAAGAACGTTTGGACAACGGCGAAGAATTGCCTGAATACTTCAAGAATCACCCGGTATATTATGCAGGTCCTGCTAAAACTCCGGCAGGTATGGCTTGTGGCTCTATGGGCCCGACAACAGCAGGCCGTATGGACCCGTATGTAGACTTGTTCCAAAGCCACGGCGGCAGCATGGTAATGCTTGCCAAGGGTAACCGCTCACAACAGGTAACTGACGCTTGCCACAAACATGGCGGCTTCTACCTCGGTAGTATTGGTGGTCCGGCTGCAATCCTTGCTCAAAACAACATCAAGAGCATCGAATGTGTCGAATATCCGGAATTGGGTATGGAAGCAATTTGGAAAATCCACGTTGAGGACTTCCCTGCATTCATCCTTGTAGACGATAAGGGTAACGATTTCTTCAAACAAATCAAACCTCGTTGCGCTGGATGTAAATAATCACGCCAATAACGCAAACAAATAGCAAGCGGGTCGTATCCATCGTGTTACGACCCGTTTATTTTATTCTAAAAGTGAAAAGCACAAACATCAACCGCAAGCTTATTGTTATTTTTCGTTAACGCACACCACATTAACTATCAACGACATATACTTGCAAAACATAAACCACATCAAGGAAACAACCCATTTTTAACATTTATACACACTCGATTAAATTTCTCAATCGTATTATATATAAAATAATCTTTAATATATGGACAAAAAAACACTTTACACACGGGCATTATCAACCGATTTTCTACATTGGCTGAATGAAAACGAATTACTGAAAACAATTAAGAGCAACCCGCTGCTCAATATCGGTATGCGCGGAAATAAAATCATCATCTATTATCGCGGTGCAAAAATCCTGACAATCACTGATCGCATCATTTCAAACCCGAAAAAACAATTGATACAATTAGACTCCAAATACATAAGAACAGGAAGCATATGCCCGCCCACCCTCGACAATATTCAAGAATATTTGAACGAAGCGATATGCGCAGTCAACAACAGTGGAAAAGTTGTAGCCGAACAGGAAATAAGGCAAACAATAGCTTATGCAAACAACCTGTCGGCAAACGCAAACGATACGGACTACTTCATCGTTGACCAAGAATACAGCGCACCAAGTTCAAGCGGGAAGAATTGTAAATTTGACATGGTTGCCCTCAGATGGCCATCAAAGAAAGAAGCTCGACGGTCTCCGAATATCAAAGATTTTGAGATAGTCATTTTTGAACTTAAACACGGTATCAATGCAGTCGGTTCATCCTCGAAGGCACAGAATGGAAAAGCTGCCGATCTCAAAAGCCATATGGAAGATTTTAAATCATTCGTCAGCGATAACAATATATGCCTTCAATTCAAGCGCGACATTCTATCGATGTTCCGACAACAGTGCATTTTGGAAGATGGATTTTTCTGCTCCGGGAAAATGCACAAATACGAAAAAATCAAAGGCTTGAAACATATTCCTGCTTTTATTGAATCGTTGACAGACAGTCAAATTGAAAGAATTCCTGTAAAATTCGGATTCATCATCTCGGATTACAAACTGGCAAGTACCGTCCTCACAGAACAGTTGTCCATGTTTGACGATGATTTCCTGTTCTCCACAAGCTCATTTATGGGCTACGGCCTATACGATGCTTTCATAATTAATCGAAACCAACTAAACAACATTTTAAGCAAATGAAAATCACTATTAACCAAAAAACTTTTTTTAAAAAAGCAATCAAAAATTCAACAAATCAGGCACACTATTTGTTGTGTAATAAAAATGTGTCGATTTTTAATAAAAGTCGGCATAATTTCAAGAAAAAAGTCGTATCTTTGTACGAAAACGCGTTTTTAAAATACTTTTAGAAGTAAATGAGACAATTAAAGATTACAAAATCAATCACCAATCGCGAGAGTGCGTCACTTGACAAGTATCTACAAGAAATTGGACGCGAGGACCTTATCTCTGTAGAAGAGGAAGTTGAATTGGCCCAAAAGATACGAAACGGCGACCACGCAGCATTGGAAAAATTGACTCGTGCCAATCTTCGATTTGTTGTATCTGTAGCAAAACAGTATCAGAACCAAGGTTTAAGTCTTCCTGACTTGATTAACGAAGGTAATTTAGGCTTGATTAAAGCGGCTCAGAAATTCGATGAAACACGAGGATTCAAATTTATTTCCTACGCAGTTTGGTGGATCAGACAATCTATCCTGCAAGCGTTGGCTGAACAATCAAGAATCGTTCGACTTCCGCTCAACCAGGTGGGCTCATTAAACAAAATCAGCAAAGCCCTCTCTAAATTTGAGCAGGAAAACGAAAGACGTCCTTCTGCCGAAGAACTGGCAAGCCAGTTGGATATCCCTGTGGACAAAATTTCAGACACATTAAAAGTGTCCGGACGCCACATTTCAATGGATGCCCCATTCGTAGAAGGTGAAGACAACAGTCTTCTTGATGTCCTGACCAATGATGATTCTCCAATGGCCGACTCATCGCTCAACCAGGAATCCCTGTCAAAAGAAGTGGACAGAGCGCTTAACCAGCTGCATGACCGCGAAAGGGAAATTCTGAAAATGTTCTTCGGTATCGGCTGTCAGGAAATGACATTGGAAGAAATTGGAGCTAAATTCGACTTGACAAGAGAGCGCGTACGCCAAATTAAAGAAAAGGCTATCCGCAAACTTAAAGGACAAAAAAGCCGTTTATTAAAATCCTACTTAGGAGATTAAGCACAAGACATCATAGAGTGCATAGAAATGTATAAAAAAGACTGCTAAATGCAGTCTTTTTTGTTTTATACTCAATTTATGGTTTCAATTTCCGGGCTATATAAAAAACATAACCATAATAATTCTTATACTTCTTATAAAACTCCAACTCCTTCATATCGGTTTTCACAATACGTCGAGCCAAACCATACTCCCCATAGCGAGACAGAAAGTCTTTGTGCGATTCAACAAGCGGATAATAGTAATTGTCAAGCCAACAGTTGTCCTGTAATATAAAATGCCCCAGCACCATATAGCCGGCCTCTTCCAAAATTCGAATTTTACCCGAAACAGTATCCATTTCCACATATTCGGCATTCCAGAAATCAGCCAATTCGTCAGGACGGTTTTCCGTTATCCACGACAATTCTGTCACGGCCAGAATTCCCCCATCCTTTATAAAATCTTTCCAGTAGTTTACACCTTTGCGGAACCCCATATTGTAGACAGCCCCTTCCGACCAGATAATATCAAAGTCCCCTTTCCCAAAAGGCAAATCATCCATTGATGCAACAACTGTCGAAACAGAAGCGTTCAAAGCTCTTCCGGAACGATTCTTTTCAAGTTTCGCCAGAAATTCTTCAAACAAGTCAACAGCAACAATCTCTCCATTCAAACGGGCAGCCAAAGCTATTGTCTGCGCTCCTGTACCACAACCGATATCCGCAACTCGATAAAACTTGCTTCGGTCAATACCGGCCATATTCAAAGCGAAATTTGTTGCGTCGTCACTTCCCGGCCCTTGACGCATATTATTCAGATGCAACAGCATCATCAAAGTTTTCTCATCCATAGTTTAAAAATCATTCAAAAAAAACGCCGACAGGGCTAATCCCGCCGGCGCTATAATTCACTTCTGCCTCTCAAAATAGCAGCAGAAACTCTCTATTCTATAATTTAACCAAAGCCATATTAGCCCAACGGTTTTTCTCCTTAACCGATTCCAATTTCAATGAGAATTCTTGTACCTTTTCTTCAAGCATCGGAACATCTTCCACATAGAAGCCGCTCAAGAACATTCTACCGCCCGATTTCAAAGCACCGGCATATTTGTCAATATCAGCCATAATGATATTACGGTTGATATTTGCCAACACAAAGTCAAAGGCCTCCTTTTCTACGACGGTTTCAGCTCCTCCCAAACGGATTTCCACCTGAGGCACATTATTCAGCTGAATATTATCAAGCGCATTCTCATAAGCCGGAGGATCAATTTCCACCCCAAGAACCTTTCCAGCGCCACGCATAGCAGCCAAAATCGCCAAGATTCCCGTACCGGTACCCATATCAAGCACAGCCTTACCCTCCAAATCCGCATTTAGCAGGCGTTCCATCATTAAACTCGTTGTCTCATGATGTCCGGTACCAAAGGCCATACGAGGATCTATGACAATATCATACTCGGCAGCCGGATAATCTTTATGGAAAGAACTGTGAACTACACAACGGTCTTCAAAAACAATAGGCTGAAAATAGTTCTTCTCCCACTCACTGTTCCAGTCCTCCCCTTCAATAAATTCTTCCACCACATTAATCTTCGCGTTGAAAGGATATTGTGCCAGTACTTCATCCACAGCATTACGGTCATACTGCTCCGTTCGGATATAGGCAGACACTCCCGCATCATCCGGAACAAAACTTTCAAACCCAACCTCACAAAGCAAGGCCGACAAAATATCGCTTTCTGTTTCCGTAGCCGGAGACATGTTGAAACGTATGTGATAGTAATCGTTCATCTGAAATTTTGAGTTTATGTAAAATAAAAATAACGGAACCAAAACTGACTCCGTTATTATTGTAGCGCTTACGGGACTCGAACCCGTGTTTCAGCCGTGAGAGGGCCGCGTCCTAACCGCTAGACGAAGGCGCCATACCTTCTTTCTCTCAACGGGGAGAATCCCAAAAGTGTCCGGGATGAGACTCGAACTCACACGAGCGAATGCCCACTACCCCCTCAAAGTAGCGCGTCTACCAATTCCGCCACCCGGACTTCCAAAATGTTTGAGCGAAAAACGGGACTCGAACCCGCGACCCTAACCTTGGCAAGGTTATGCTCTACCAACTGAGCTATTTTCGCATTTGCCGTTTCCGGCTTACTAACTTTTTCAATATCCTTTGAGCGAAAAACGGGACTCGAACCCGCGACCCTAACCTTGGCAAGGTTATGCTCTACCAACTGAGCTATTTTCGCATTTGCCGTTTCCGGCTTACTAACTTTTTCAATATCCTTTGAGCGAAAAACGGGACTCGAACCCGCGACCCTAACCTTGGCAAGGTTATGCT
>OOIG01000177.1_pt1 | contig 56661 bp, 41 predicted proteins | sample 1692091 | NCBI WGS metagenome assembly OOIG01 (sample SAMN06348188, study PRJEB24527) | human gut metagenome | biome: human gut; feature: ankylosing spondylitis patient; material: feces | host: Homo sapiens | place: China | collected 2015-10 | reverse complement strand
TGTTACCCTCAACGGTTTTCAAGACCGCCGCAATCGACCACTCTGCCATCTCTCCAAAAATGGTCGTAAATTATGTCTGCGGAGAGGACGAGATTCGAACTCGTGGTAGGATTGCTCCTACGTCAGTTTAGCAAACTGGTGGTTTCAGCCACTCACCCACCTCTCCAATGCTTCAGTTCGTTTGCTTTAGCGAGTGCAAAGATAGATAGAGTTTTTGAATTTGCAAAATATTTGGCAATTATTTTTAAAAAAAAGTTTTGGGACAGGTTTGAACTATGTGAAAATTGTGCTACTCCGATGGCTTCTTGAGAATTTGTGGCTGGTATTAGCTTACTCCTTTATATATTAGGACTCCTATATTAAATAGAATAGAAAGGGGAACAGTTGAGAATGGTTGGTTCGCTATTTGGCGGTAACATCTCTCTGCCAATTTTTGAAATAGTAGAAAAATTCAAATTCATGCTGTAAAACATGTTTTTAACATTTGTTTTCATTTGTTTTGTTTATTTTGCAAAAAAGAATATGTTTTTTCTTTGTCCTATTTGTAAAAAAATAGTACTTATGGCAAAAATCTATTCTGCATTAAAAGCTGGGTCGGTTTCGCAGAAAATTAAAGAAACGTATTTCTTTTTTGAAAAAATACGTATTTCTGCGGAATGGGGTCAGTTTGTGAAGAAAAGGATGATAGTGCTTGGCACATGTGAAACACGAAAGAAACAGTTGCTCATGCCATGATTGGAATGGTGACTTTTCTGGGGACTTGAGGGCTGATTGATATTGAAGACATCGTTTGCAGTGCGAATAGGCAATAGTGATGATTTAATACCATAAGCAAGTAATATAATTAACAGGTGTTGAATTTTTGAAAGAACGATAGTAGGGTATAAACGTGTTGATCGGGAAACTTGGATTATGCGTGCTGCGTCAATTCATTTTTTTTTGAACTATAGCGGAAGCTCTATTGCGATTTTGGATACTTCAGGTGTTCAGTTTCGTGTCTGCGTTCTATAGTAATAGTAATTTGTAAAATTGTGTTAATCATGGTGAAGTATGTACGTCGTTGTGCATTGGTGCTCGGGCTGCTGTTGATTGGGCAGCTTTCAGGTAAGGCGCAAACTTTTGCATTGAAGACAGATGTGCTGAATTGGGCCACCGCCTCTTTTAATATAGAGCCGGAGGTCCGTGTGGGTGACAACTCCACTTTGGCGTTAGGCTTGTCGTGGAATCCGTGGACTTTCAAAGAGTCTACTGCTAACCGCAAGTGGCGCCATCTTCGTGTGCAACCGGAATACCGTTATTGGTTTTGTCGTCCGTTCGGCGGGCACTTCTTAGGGTTGCATGCTTCCTATACTCGTTTTAATGCCGGTAATGTTGATTTGCCTTTCGGGCTTTATCCCAAATTGGCCGACCAACGTGTTCAAGGCAATGAATGGTCGGTAGGTATCGGCTACGGCTACCACTGGATTCTTTCTCCGCGCTGGAGTATTGAAGCCGAGGTGGGCTTAGGCTATTCTCATGCCAGTTTTGATGCGTACGACTGCATGAAATGCGGCGATTTGCGGGGACATGAATGTACAAATCGTTTTGTGCCAACAAAATTGTCGGTATCAGTAATTTATATGATTCGTTAAAATAAAGAGTGTAGGCTATGAACAAGAAATATACAATTTTTGCAAAAGGTCTGCTGTTGGCAGCCTTGTGTATTGCTCCTCTTTCCGATATGTTGGCAAATCATGCGGATGTTGTCAAAGATGCTCGTATCGAGTGGTTCGGCAGCGAACGTCTGAAAGTGTCGTTCCCCATCAGCGTGGGCGATGTGAAGCTGTCCACTAACGACCGCGTAGTGGTAAAGCCTGTGCTGCGCTCTGCCAAGGGCGAGGAAATGGCGTTGCCAATGCTGGAGTTTGCAGGAAAACAAAACAAGAAATACTTTGACCGCAAGGCTGTGCTTGACAAGACGGATCGTCTGGCTGTGTATGCTGCAGACGATACGGTAGAATATATGCAGGAGATTGCCGTTGAGCCGTGGATGCGCAAGTCAGACTTGACGGTAGTTATGCTCCGTGATTTTGAGGACTGCTGCTCGGTTACTCCGATTGCACCTGTCACAGTGGCGCAGACCCGCTACGTCGAACCTGTCAAGCCGACATTTGATCCAATTATTCCTCATATAAGTGTTGCTGAAAGGTTGGCTGAAACGAACCCCATAATGACTCCGATGGATCAGTATGAGCCATATAACCCAGATGTGCCTTTGCGGAAAATGAAAAATGCATTATATGTACATTTTCATATGAATAAGGCAAATATTGATACGGCTTATCGTGAAAACAAAGCAACTCTTGCGAGGATTCTTGACTTGCTCGCTCAAGTGAAAGCTGATACGTTGTCAGAAGTAAAGAAGGTGCGCATTATTGGATTGGCTTCTCCAGAAGGTCCGGTCGTGTTTAACCAAAGACTTTCAGAAAAACGTGCTGTGGCCTTAAAAGACTACCTTATTAATAACGGTGCAGAACTCGATGAGGATGCTATCGAACTGATTGCCGGTGGTGAGGCTTGGGCAGATCTGTTGGATGTAATTGCCGAAAGCGATTTGGAAGGTCGCGACGAATTGCTCAAGCAGCTCCGCAATGCAGAAGATCCGAATAATCGTGAAGTACTGTTACGTCGTCACAATCGTGGTAAGTCCTACCGTTATCTCGTGCAGTCAGTATTTGCTGACCAACGTAACTCCGGTTATGTTCAAGTGTTCTATGATGCTGTCGAAGATACGGCTGCCAACACCATCAACAAGGCTGTCGGACTGCTTCAGCAAGGCAAGGCAGCCGAAGCGGCTGCCATGCTCGAACCTCTTGACGACAACCGTAAATGGAATGCTTATGGTTCGGCTCTCTATATGCTCGAACGTAAGTCGGAAGCTCTTGACGCATTCAAGAAAGGTGTAGAATGGAACAATGATGGCGCAGAGGAGAACTTAAAGGCCATCCAGGCTACCATGTAGGGAAATACAATTAACTCAAAATAAAAATAAAAACATTTTATTAAACTATTTATCAACCTTTTAATTTTTACATTTTATGAAAAAAACGAAATTTGCGTACCTGTTTGCTACTGCATTGGTAGCAGGTACTATGGGTTTGACTTCTTGCTCTGAAGAAGGCGAAAACCCGATGCCAACAAATGGTGAGACAACAAAAGTTGCTATTAGCATGAGTCTTGAGCAACAAACTCGTGCAACTGCCGACCAAGTGAATATGGGTTCGGAAATTCAAAACATTAACAATGTTATCATTGTTCCGATGGTGAATGATATTCCGCAAAATGTGATTTCATTGGGAACTTTTGATCCGGATGTTAAGACTACACACTACAAAACTGCTACTATTCCGCAAACTGTCAGCAAGTTCCGTGTATATGGTAACCTTCCTGGTTCATTTGCAGATAATGCAGCGTTTGTATTCCCATCATTGGCTCAAGAAGCTGCTGGTGAAGATGGCGATTTGGCAAGTTTTGTTAAGCCTCACGGATTGTACTACTATGCTGAAGCAGGCAATACAGGTGAAAGCAAGTTCCAAGTTGGTACGGGTGCAAATTGGGAAGCTGTAGCAAATTGGGCTCCGATCGGTGAAGGTGAAACTGTTGGAACAAACACCTTTATTAAAATTGGCGGTGTAAAGTATTCTGTTGGTGTATTGGCTGCAGGTGTGCTTGACGGTTCCGATAAAACTAAGAAAATCTTTAAGGATGCAGAAGGAAAAACTTACTCTATCAATGATTTGGCAGATGTAGAAAATCCGTTTATCCTTGATGGTATCGTAGTGGAAGATCAACCGAAGAACCTTACTGAAACTTTTGCAGAAACAGGTGGTAATGTAAGAGTTTATGAAACAGCTGCTTCTGCTAATTTGCTCGATGATAAGATTTCTTTTGGTGAAGGTAATAAGATTTCAGGTGCTAATATTTATTGTGTAGTAGCTCCGGAAAATAAAGATCATATCATCGTTAACTTCCGTTTCCAAAACAAGTCTGGTAAGACATTGGTATTGAACAGTGGTGAAGAAGTTGCTGCTGAAGGTTATCTTTATTTGTATGCAACACTTCGTCCAGATGCTGATAATGACATCTTCTCTGCTGCAACTTCTACATTGTTGAATGCAACAGTTCAGGATTGGGGTCGTGCAACAACTACAATTGTAGAAACTACAGATGTTGCAATCGGTGTTGAAATTTCTACAGCTTGGGCTAAAGGTCTTTCATTTGACGAAAATATCTAATATTCAAACTGGTAACTAAAAATCGTAGGGGAGGTTCTTTCTCCTCCCCTGCGATTCATAAACTGCAAAGAAGAAAGAACTATATTAATTCATTAAATATAAAGAATGATGATGCAAAAGAATATATTCTACGGGTCATGTCTGCTGTTGTCTGTTTTGGGATTTACGTCGTGTATCGATGAAGATTTGTCTGACTGTCCGCCGGCAACGAAAGATGCAGAGATCTTGTATAAGCTCGAAGTTGCACAAGATGTGGCACTGGGCTTTAGTGACGAAGTGCATTCTTTGCATCTTGGTTTCTGGAATTCTCCATCGACGTTATTCCGTGAAGATGTGATTCCACAAGAATCATTACCTGCCGACATGATCTTCCGAGTGACGATTCCTGTCGATAATTATAGCCACATAGCTGTGGCAAACGGTGAAAAGAGTACAGACAACTCTTATGCACCTTATCCTGCTAATTTGTCGGGAGCTCTTGTGGAACAGCCTACAAGTACTGCCGATATTATTTCTGCCACGGGCATTCCAGCCTATGTGGGTACCCTTCAAATGAATATGGAAAAGGGTTTTGAAACGGACTATTATGAAGTATTGCTGACGGCGGCTTCGAGTAAGTATGTGCTCCATGTCAACCGTCCGGCAACGCTAAAAAATATGAAGTGCTACATTCAGGGCACAAAACAGAACTATGCTATCTGGAATAAAGTCTGGTCGTTTAGTGATAAAGTGCGTACCGACGCTTCTGCTTTTGGTATGCATAGTGAAACAGTCTCAGACTTTGAATTCTACGCATTCCCGACGCTGATACCTGCAATGAGAGCAACACCATTGGAACCGGGATGGTGGAAACTTTATTTTTACTCCGAATTGGGAGATAAGATAGTAGAGCACATTTTCACTATAAAAGAGCCTGTAGAACCGGGAAGGGTCTTTGAAGCTACTTTCCATGTGACGGAACAGGGTGGTGAAGCTGTTGATGTTGATGCCGGAGTGGAATTTAATCCGGATTGGAAGCCAGGAGGCGATCATGATGAAAACGTATAAGGGAACTACTAATATAAAATCAGAGCTATGAAAAATTGGAAAACTTATATAATAGTTTTTGGATTCTTGTTTGGTGCATCCTCTTGTGTGTTTGAGGAACATGTGCCGGAACCTGTTGTCGCCGATGCAGAAATGCGTCTGTCGGTTTCCATCAATGCCGGTACGCGTGCCGGAGATCCTGGAACGGACCACGGTGAGTGGAATGCCAATTGGGAGAACCTTGGCGTTTATGTGGTGTATACTAATGACCGGGTTTTTTCGTTCTCTATCCCTAAGTCGAAATTCTCTTCGCCGATGATGTTCTCTGTCATTGAGGGTAAGGCTAAGATTTATGCAGTGGCTTTACCAGCGGGGCACACGCCTCCGATTTGCAACACGGCGGCTGAAGTTCAAAATATGCGTACGCTTGACATTTCCACAATATCTGGAGATGATGCCAAGCAGAACTATATCCAAAATATTTTTAGTGGCATTTCGGAAAAAGAGGTCACTATCAAAAAAAATGATGAAAATACGGCTTCGGTCTTTTGTTCACGTCTTGCTGCGAAAATAGATGTGCAATGGGATGCACAGGGGGCTTATGCTGATGGAAAATATACTCAGGCAACCATGTCGGAAATTACGCACGATGGTTTGGCCGAGGGATATATTTTCCCAACTGAGGCGACTATTTCGGATGAGCCCAGTGTGATTCTCACGGATGCAACGTATACAGCTGATGATCCTATCAGTGAACGAAATGGGCGTACTTATTTTTATACATTCCCAGGTAAGTCAAGTGCCATTAATTTTTCCGTTACCTATACTCCGGGAACGGATGATGCATTGAAAGGTGAGCAAAAATATAAAGCCTTGTTCCCTAATACGATAGAATCTAATACTTGGTATAAGGTGAATATAAATGTTTCTGGAACCAAAGCTTCTGTTACAGAAGGTTGGGTTTTGGGCCAGTCATCCGGCAATTAACGGCCGAATCTTAAAATTGAAAAAATGTTAAGCTATGAAAACAGGATATTTTAGAATGCTATTCACTTTGCTGGCAGTGCTTCTTCTTGGAAGCGCGGCAAAGGCGCAGACTATTCACTACGTTACCCCTACGGGGGCGAATCCGACAACCGGTAATAAATGGGAAGTTACCGGAAATGTTAAGTCGTTGACTGCAGCTTTGGAGGATGCTGTGGCTGGCGATCAGATTTGGGTGTTGGGATTTGAACAGATTTCAACTGCCGAACAGCTGTATGTGCTCCCTGAAAATGCTAAGGATGGGGAGAAGGCCAATGGCTTTGTGTTGAAATCGGGTGTGAAACTCTATGGTGGTTTCCGCGGTACGGAACGCACGATTGACGAGCGTCCGACGTCGGGAAAAGCTCCGTATTTCACTTATCGTTCCGTGCTCTCGGGAGATATAAAAGGAGATGATGTTGTTGACGGAACAAATATGTTGTATCCGGCAAATTCAACCCGGTCAGATAATGCAACACATGTATTGTCATTAGATTTGACACCAAAACAGTCAAGTGGTAATAATAATACTTATCCTACTGTTGTCAATGGTTTTACTGTGATTGGCGGTAATGCAGATGGTACCGATGAGTATGGTGGTGGTATTTATGTCTTTGGTGCCAATGCAAATGGTGGTGGAGCCTATCACATAGAAAAGTGTTTCTTGCTCAATAACTATGCAAAAGAAGGCGGTGGCGCTATTTATGTGTCGTCGCAGGTTGAGGCAACCAGTACGGCTTCTACGATTGTCGATTGTGTGGTTTACAACAATATTGCGGGTGAACGTTCTGGCTCTGTAAATTTGGGCGGTGGTATCAATATTGTTGGTGCCGGTACTATTTTCAATAGTTCGATTTTTAATTGTGAAGGTGGGGGCGTGTTGCTTTCTGAAAAAGCCAAGGCAGTTAATGTGACTGTTGCTCGTAATACGGTGATGGGTATTGGAGCTGCTGATGGCGTGACATCTCAAGTGGTGTTCAACTCCGTGATTTGGGGCAACTCTAAGGTACAGAATCCGACTGCCACTTCTTTTAAGAATTGTGCTTCCGACAATGCAACGATTGCCGGTAACGAAACTTGTATTTCCATTTCCTCGGAATCGAACGGTGTAAATGGTCCGTTGTTCGAAGCTCCTTCCGTGCTTACCAGCTTTGACCGTGATTTCGATTGGAGAAAAACTGCTTACCCGACATGGTCGTGGGGTATTCTTGAGGGGTCTGCTTTGATTGATCCGGAAAACTTGGAGACTGACTATACTGGTTTACCTTCAACCGATTTGGCTGGCGAATCTCGTAAAAGCGGAGATAAAGTTGATATTGGTGCTTACGAATTTCAGCATTTGGATGCCGGACGTATCCGTTATGTAAAGCCAGGTGGTACTGGCGACGGTTCATCATGGGATAACGCTTCCGGCGATTTGCAGAAAATGATTGATGAGTTGGCTGCTGTCGATGCTCCGGGTGAAGTATGGGTGGCTGTCGGTGAATATCGTCCGACAACTCAGATTATTGAAGGCGTGCAGTATGCCGCTTCTTTCCGCATGCGCGACGGTATTGATGTTTACGGTGGTTTTGCCGGAGGGGAAATTTCTAAGGCTGAACGTAAGAAGGGTTCAATGCCATGGAGCTACACGAACGAAACAGTTCTTCTTGGTGCTGATTATGAGAATAACACAGCTGCGTGGGCCAATAATCAGTGGAACGTAACTTCCAGTTCGCGCCACGTTGTTTGGTTTGCTCCGATGTCGGGTGAAGAGGATTTTAAGTCAGTCACAGTGCTTGACGGTGTTACCATTAAAGGGGGCGCAGCCAACGGCGGTGAGGGTCTTACCGATTTTGCTACCGACAAAGGTGGTGGTGTGTACATGGGTTTGAATGCTACCTTGCAAAACAGTATAGTCACTGAAAATACGTCTAAAGGAAATGGTGGTGGTGTATATGTCAATGCGGGTCGTGTCGTTTCCAGCTTGATTTATAACAACAGTGCTGCAACTGATGGTGGCGGTGTTTTTGTCAGTGGCGCAGGTTTGGTGCTTCGCTCAATGATTACTGACAACTCTGCTAAAAATGGAGCAGGAGTCTATCTTGATAGAAACAATGATGAGTATCCTGAAGAATATTTGATTTTGAGTACATCTGTCATATCCAATAATACTGCTTTGGAAAACGGGGCAGTCTATTGTAATGCAGGTGGTGTACTTCTTCAGAATACTATTGTAAACAACGATTGTCCGTCATCTGTCGATGCTTCGAATCCGAATTCCTCACAGACTGGTGGCTTGTATATTAATAAGTATGCATTTGTCATTAATTCGGTTTTGTGGAACAATAGTATCAACAAAATAGATGTTCCAATGTATGCTTTGGGGGCTACGGCCGATAATGTGCGTTTCTATAATAATGCTATTTCTGGTTCTACCAATGCAGTATGGAATAACATCTATCAGATTTCTACTCTAAAACTGTCGGATGACAATGCAAGCATAGATGGAGCTATCGGCCCGGATTTTTCCGATGGGTATCCCGAAGCTATCGGTGTTTCGCCTGTTAGAACAGTAGAAAATGTTTGGAAACGTCCGGAGTATTATTGGATACCGGTTAAAGGCTCAAATCTTCGGGCCGGAGGTTTGGCTATCGGCACATTCCCGGCGGAAGTACTGTTGGCTCCTGAATTGGATATCGCAGGAATGGCGTTTGCTCAAAAACCGGCTATGGGTGCACATGGCGTATTGGCAAATGATATTATTGAAAGTCTGAATGTTTTTGTCGATATAGAGTATACAGGTACTAAGGGCACAGGTGAATCTTGGTCAAAACCTTACAAATCTCTGAATGAAGTGTTGGCGCATTTTGCTAATCGTACGGATTTGACAAGTGAATCGGTTGTTACTATCCATGTGAAGGAGGGTGACTATTGGCCGCGTTATGCCTATACGAATCTTGACCCTAAAACGGCAACCGTTAGTATTCCGAAATTGCCGAATGGTGCAAAATTTGTTATTTATGGTGGTTATGCTAAAGAAAATAAAGAATCCGAAATGGTTCGTGACCCATTGCTTTATCGCACGGTAATCAATGGTAACCATGAGGGTAAAAATATTGAAGAGGGTATTTACCACTGTATTACGGTAGAAACGGGGGCAAATGTTGTGCTCGACGGTTTCCATGTGATTAACGGTTACGCTGCCGGTACGGCAACGCTGCGCTATGGTGCAGGTATGCTTGCCCGCGACGGTGCTAATGTGACTGTGCGTAACTCTATATTCGAAAACAATACGGCTGAAGAAGCTGCTGCTATCGACGCCCGCGGCGCAACATTGACGCTGACTAACTGTGTGGTGAACAACAATACGAACACAACAGAAACTTCATCAGTCGTCAATGCCAATACTTTGACATTGAACCATGTGTCAGTGGTGAATAATGTGGGTGTCGCTCCAAGTGGAATGGGAACATCATCGTTTGCTATTGGCAATTCCAATGGAAATACATTTACTTTTGCGTCGGTTGGTGCAGACGGAGCCAAGAACTTTGCCAATCCAACTAATAAGCAAGGGGCTACATTAGGATTTGATACGTATTATGGCGGATATTCCAACTTTACGCCGTTGACAAGCTCAGCAGATGCCGGACAGCTAATCAATAAAGCATCTGGAACTCCTAAAGAAGTTACTGAGGATATTGCTGGTAATTCCCGTAACCTCGGCGGTTCTGCCGATATGGGTGCTTATGAAGCCAACTTGCCAGTTAACGGAACTGTGTTCTATGTTACTGCAACTGGAGCCGGAAAGATGGATGGATCGTCATGGGAAAATGCCATAGCCGGAAACCTGATTTATGATATCAATAGCGGTAAGGTGGATGGAGATATTCCGACAACAAACTCTCGTTATATCGGCTTCTATGATGCCTCTACTCGCCCTTATGCTGAGACATCAGGTGCCAGCAAACTGTTTTTTGAACATTTGAATGAGCAGAATCTGAACACAAGCAATGTCAATTATAGAACAGAAACTCATGATGGCGTAACTCATGTTACAGGAGCAAATGGTATAAATATTCGAAACAATCGTCAGGAGCAATATGTTGGTGGTCTGCAGTATGCTGTTGAACAAGCAGCGGCAGCGGCAGCTAAAGATGGTCAGCAACGTAGTGTTTGGGTAGCCGGAGGTACGTATACTGATTATAAAGGATTTGTGATTCGTGACAAAGTGAATGTGTTGGGCGGTTTCCCAAATGAAGGAACTCCGGGTGAGGATGACCGTCGTCCGTTGATATCACAGTATATTCCAGCCAATGAGACAAGTGTTGATAAGTATGAAACGATTATTCAGATTCAGGAGACGGCTCCAGTAACTTGGAATGGAAATACACCGACGGCTGTATCTGGCCTTCCGAGCCGAACACGTAAGCCTGTATTATTCCAACCGGATGTATGTCTTCCGACCAAGTCCCCTTCTGGACGTGAGAGTTCATATTCCTACTGGGAGTGGGGACGGTCATTGGGGGATTGGTCAAACCATTGGATGAATGAAGGTTATGGCAATTCTGTTCCTGGAGCTGATGAAGATGCTTCCAATACCTATCGTTATGATTTACCTTTGGGACAGCAGAATGGAACTTATATTGAATATACTGGTGCTACATGGGATGGCTTTACTATTCGTCACGGATTTTATACCGATTATAAGGCAAACCGTGATGGTGGTGCCGGTGTGCGTATGTTCCGTGGTGTGACCCTTCAAAACTGTGTCGTGACCGACAATTATATAAATAATCACAATCAAGCCTCTCGAGGTGCAGGTATTTATTGTGACGGCAACAACAGTAAAGTGGTCAATTGTTTTGTGTTACATAATGCTACAACTTCATCAGAAAGTTATGGCGGCGGTATGTATATGATTTTGGGTACGAGCTACAACACTATGGTGGCTAATAACTATGCTAAATCGAATGGTGGTGGTATCTTTATTGAAGACGCCATGTTCTATAACAATACCGTAGCTTATAACCGTTCTGATGGAACCGGTGGCTTGCATCAGTGGACTGCTTCTTCTGGTACAACTACCACTTTGAAACTTTATAATACGATTTTCTATGGTAACACGAATCAGGCTATTGGAGTTTCTGCAATAGGAAACTTTAATGGCGCATGGAACTGTTTCGTCCAGTCTAATACAGCTTTGAGTGCGGATATCTTAAATAAGTTGCATAGTTCGAATTATGGCACAAACTTGGCTTCTCCTTTCGAATCCACTAATGCTCAATCGGAAAACAATTATCGCTTGAATTCTTCGACATGGTGTTTGAACAATGGTGTAGAGAATTTGGGTAACGACTATCAGGGACATCCAGTTGTTCTGCCTTATACTGACGTTGACTTTACAGACCGAATCAAAGACTGTGCCGTGGATGTTGGTGCTTATGAAAAGGACAATTTGGAGAATATTGGCTATGAAATCAAGACTACGAGCGGTAGTGCAGTCTCTTATAACTTCTATGTGAGTGTGGAAGGTGCTGGTTTGCGTAGTGGTGCCAATCCGGATAATGCTGCTTGTGAGATGAAATTGCAGCAAATCTTAACACGTGCAGGTGAATTGGCATCTGATCACAAAGATGTAGATGTTGTTGTAAAGGTGGCCGAAGGTGAATACAATGCCAATACATTAAGTGAGGCGAATGACCCACAAAGCTATACGTTTGTAGTTCCGGAAGGTGTAATCGTGGAAGGCGGTTATATGGTGACTGACAAATTTGGAAGTCGTAATCCGTTTAGTCACAAAACAATATTATCACCAGTTGCTAATGTGCAAGGACAAGAAATTAATGGTTATCATGCCGTGACATTTGGTGATCCTGCTAATAAAGAATCATATAAGCAGGCAATTATTGATGGTGTAACGTTGACTGGTGGTAAAGCAACTTCCCTTGTTGGTAAAGGTAACGCGAAAACTCAAGGTGGTGGTGCTATCGTTCCGGCATGGGGACATATCCGTAACTGTCGTGTGTCCGAAAATGAAGCTATTCAGGGCGGTGGTTTGTACTTGCTGCCGGGGGCTACAGTTTCTGGTACAGACATTAATAATAATACAGCTGAAGAAGGTGCCGGTATTTATGCCGACAACGAAAAAGCGTCTAAGGCTTTGCGTGCTCATGTGGTTTCATCAACGATAACCGACAATACTGCTACGGAAAACGCTGGAGGTATTTTATTTGAAGATGGAGCTGCGCTTTTCTTGAACATGGTAGTGTGGGGCAATACTGCAACATCTGATAATAATGTCAGTGGTCCGGTTTATTCAACATTTGATGATGCAGAAATGGAAACAGCATCAGCGGTGAATGGTAATAACTTTAAAGATTTCTTCCCTTTCAACTATTCATTCGTTGAACGCTTCGAGTTACCGTCGAATATGGTGAACACTGCCATGACAAGCGATGAGAACTTGTATTTTGCAAGTACTGATCGTCGTTTGAGAGCTTTCTCTCCGCTGGTAAACAATGGTTATTCTACAACGCTGCAGGGTTATCTTGCAACAGAATGGAAGATTGCTACTAATGATATGCAGGGTATTCCACGCATACAGGACAATATCAATAAGATCGATGTCGGTGCTTATGCTTTCAAGGGCGGCGTTATTCCAGAGCCTAAGGCCGGTGGCTATATGGCTAAGTTGTTTGTAAATCAGACAACTAATTTCCAAGTGGCAAATAGTGTGAATTTGGATGATGTTATAGGCCGTTCGTTCTACACTCCATTGTATCATCTTGACGATGCTCTGGAATATGCTAAAAAGGCTGTAAAGCTTAATCCTGGTGCAAATATAGAAATATTTGTAGCTCAAGGCACTTATAAGCCGACAATTCGTCGTATAAACGCTGCGACCGAGACTGTTGACCAACGTCAGAACTCTTTCGTTGTTCCTGCCGGTGTGAATATTTATGGCGGCTTCAGCGGTGATGAACTATATTCTTCCATTGCATCTGTTCAGGGCGAAAGTGGAGAACTTACTTTAAAACCGACTTTCAATACTGAAGCAGCTCTTGCAGACCGTGCAACTACTGACTTCAACCAGAACGGTATTCTCGAGCCGTGGGAATTGGCAAACCAAACCATCCTTTCCGGAGATATCAATGCTTCGGAAACGGTGAAGAATGCTTACCATGTGCTGTTCTCAAATACTACTGAATATGGTTCTGGTACGGTGACCTTGGACGGTTTGACAGTAATGGATGGACAAACTTTGAACGAATTGCCATTAATGGCTGAAAATAACGAAATTGGTCGTGGTGGTGCACTGTATAGTAATGGTGTTAACTACATCATTAATCGTTGTCGGTTCTTGAACAATCAGGGTGTTCGTGGTAATGCTGCTTATGTAAGAAATGCGACAGCTACAGTTATAGGTAGTATGTTTGCCGGTAACGGTACTGTGGCAGATTTGCAGGGTGTTGAAGTCGGCCGAATTTATGGTGGTGCCATGTGTATGGCAGCATCAACCGGTGAAAAAGCTACACTGAAGGCCGTCAACACATTGTGGGCAAACAATGAAACGACGGGTAACGGTGGTGCTATTGGTTTTGCTGTCAACGGGGGAACATCTGAAGTAAATTTGATGAACAACACGATTGTCCGCAACAAGGCAGCAAACGGCAACGGTGCAATATATGCTCAAGGCGGAACAGTTACCAACACGTTGGTTTGGGGTAACGAAGGCGCCGAAGGCTCAAGCAATGTGTCGAATGGTATTGCTGTCACTTATTCCGCTGCAGAAGATTTGGATGCTGCAAATGGCAACAATATTAAATTGGCTACTGAGAATACATCGATTGAAGGTCCTCGCTTTGCGCAGCCTTCTTCCGCAGCTGGCGTAGCCGCTAATGAGCCGTCTTCGAAATGGAATCCGTCATCAATTAATGTGTTGACTGATGCAGGTACCGGTGTGTTGGGTAAGGATAGTGAAAATTCAGCTATGGAAAATGCAACGGGAACATATCGGGAGTGGACAGTTGCTAATGTTCCTGACTATGCTGCGCAATATATGGCTGATGCTCAATATTATCGTTATGCCGGTCCGAGAGATGAAGCTGGTAAACCTTTGGATCGCATTATAGATATTGGTATGTACGAATATCAGTATGTGACAACTTTCTCTTCATTGGATGCTGTTTACGTTGCAACAGCCGAGGCAGGCAATGGATCTGGTGACAGTTGGCTGAATGCAACTTCCGACCTCCGTGGTGCTATTATTGCTATGGCAAATCCGACAGGCGGAACCACATCGGATAAAGCTGTTTATATCCGTGATGGTGAGTATGCCTCCAAGCAATTGCTTACGGGAACAGCATTTCCGCTGAATATGGATAAGGACAATGCTGACGGTATGAATGGAACTTCGTTGACTATCAAGGGTTCATATAATGAAGCCGGTGTGCAGGATTTCAGCAATCCGACGGTGATTTCATCTTACCCGGGAGTGGCAACTGAACGATTGATGAATATCGCCACTAACAATGAGTCTGTATTTATTGAAGGTATCATGTTTAACAATGCAACAGCAGGTGGCGACGGTATCGTTTCAATCGGAAACAACTTGAAACTTGCAAGAGTGGCTTTCCGTGGCAATGCCGGTACAGGAGTCAGCACATCAGGTAATTCGCTTATCTACAATGCACTCTTCGCTGATGGCGGAACAGGATTGAATGTAGGTAGCGGTGAGGTGAAAGTGGTGAACGCTACATTTGCCAATAATAATACAACAGCTATCAATGGAACGGCTTCAGTGTTCAACTCAGTTTCTTGGAATTCTGGTAACGGAGTTGCTGAAGGAAATAGTAACGCTGTATTGGGTAATGCTGTTAACGATGATATTCAAAACGGACCGAACTTTGTTGACCCGAGCAATGAAAATATCTTGCTTCGAGACTATCGCATTCGACCGAGCATGATGTTGCTTAACAAGGGTAGCAACGATTTTTATGCAACTAATGTTGGTATTAAGCCGGAAACAGATGTGGATTTAACAGGTGTTAATCGTGCGGTTGACGGAACAATCGATGTCGGTGCTTACGAATACGCTGCACCGCTCAGCCAGATTCTTTATGTGAAGTCGAATGTAGTAGGTAGTGATGAGTCGGGTAGTTCTTGGACGAATGCGATTGCCGACTTGCAGGGAGCTATTGACTTGGCTTCGATTTATGCAAATGTAAACACTGGAGAGACTGGTTATGTGTTTGTTCACAATAATGTATCTGCAAACAATGTTCGTGTAGCGATGCCGGGTGTGAAGGCTTACGGTAGCATGAACGATGAAACGGGAACCGATGTTACGGATATTCTTGGCAAGCGTTCGTCGATACTCGATTTGCAACGCCGCTCAACAATCAACGGTTTGACCGTAGCCGGAACAGGTAGTGTAGTTGACGGATTTGAAGTAAGCGGAACAGTGGCTGTTTCCAGCGGTATGCTTTCTACGTCCATCGTGAAGCCGACAGATGCTGTTACTGTAACCGGTGATGGTGTACTTTACAACTCGTTTGTTGACGGAGCTGTCAACGGTAAGGCTGTCAACGTAACGGCTACAGGTACGATTACTGACAATGGTGGTGGTAACAATAATCCTAAAGCCGTTGAGAATGGCTATGTATCGGCCGATTACTGGAAATATCAGTTGAAGGATAATTCCGAACTTATCGACAAGACTGAAGGAGCTATTGCTATTGATTCTTATATGGAAATGGCAGGACATAGTAAGGATCTTTCCGGTTCAATCCGTGTTCGCAATGGTTTAGTTGACTTCGGTTGCTTTGAAACATGGAATATCACCGCCGATACTGAAGATAATGAAATCATTGCAACTGACAAACCGACACGCAATCATGTGGTTTATGTCCGCAATGGTGCAGAACTGAAGATTGCTAAAGATGTTTATACGGGTGAGTCAACGGCGTTCAACCCGGGATTCCTGTTGCTGGAAGATGGTGCCATTGGTCTGTTGGCAAACGGCAACTATGTCGGACTGACCAATTTCGCAATGGAACGCACGATTCCTGCTGAACGTACAGCTCTTACTTATGTACCGTTCTTGATTGACAAGATGGACAACGCTTCCGGCGCAACATTCCACAGATACGACGGTGCTACTCGTGCAACGTACGATTATAAGTATAGTGCTACCAAGGGTGCTTGGGTAGATGTTGACCCGGCAACGGCCGTAGGCGGTGTTCAGGCATTCGCTATCAATGGTTCAGCCGGTGCTAAAGTTCGTTTCTATGGAACATCGTACAAGGAAACTCCGAATGATGTCAAGACGGTTCAGTTGATGAAGTTCAACTTCAACGATCCGTGGGCATCGAAGGATGATACTGGCAACCGCTTCACTCATAAGGAAAACATGAGCTGGAATATGTTCGGTTCACCTTATCTGCACGCAATGAACTATGGTGACATGGAATATGGCCGTGTGATTTATACTGGTGCTTCTTATGATACCAAGAATACGGCTGATTCTAATACTTCAGGTTTTGTAGCAATGGGCGAGGGCGTATTTACGCAGACAGCGACTTTGCAGGATTACGAAACATTCACAGTGGCAGCTCCGAAGGCTGGAACAGTATCCGGAGGTCTCCGCGGCTTGCTTGTGACAGTAGCTCCTGCCGATGCAGAAGAGGTTGACGACTTTATCCAACTGAAGGCTGTGGAAAGCGATGAGGCTTCCAGCGAGTTCAATATCGCTGCCGACGGTGTGAAGTGGATGTCGGACGATGCAAGCGTGGCTCAAATCTATATGGCACGCAACGGTGGCCGCTACTCCATGCTCTCAGCTTTGGATATCAACGGCGCCGTAAGTCTTGGATTGACAATCCCGCAAGCTGCAGCCTACACCATCGCTATCGACGAAGAGGCTTGGATGGACGAATATGAAACGGTGGTATTGGAAGACAAGACAACCGGACAAATGGTAGACTTGTTGGAAGGTGCATATCAGTTCCAGGCCACAGAAGCCGGAACAGTGGAAGACCGCTTCAGCATCCGCTTCAACCGCATCGTTGACGGACTTGGCGACAACGTGAAGGCTTACTCTCCATCTGCCGGTATGATTCGCGTGGAAGGTGCTGCTGCCGGTTCGCTGGTTCGCATCTATGACCTGAACGGACGTTGCATCCGCGTAGGTGAAACTTCGGTAGTCAACTACGATGTGAATGTAGGTCCTAAGGGTATCTACTTGGTAGAGATACAGCAGAAAGAAGCTGAATCGGTAGTGAAGAAAGTACAGGTGAAATAACATTACATCATAATCTACGTGTGCCGCCCCTTTATCTCTTCGGAGGTAATGGGGCGGTTTTTTGTTGGGCTAAGGGGTGAGAGGTTATGGTTCTGTCGGACGGCAATAGTAGATTTAGCAATTTCTTTAAATGGTGTGGGAATTTCAGATTTAAATTGTATTTTTACCGGAACTATTAAAATTTTGTGTTGTTAATAATAAAATCATATTGATATGAAAACTGTATTTGTTACCGGTGGGGCAACCGGAATAGGTGCCGCCTCTGTAAAAAAGTTTTTGGCAGAAGGTTGGAATGTCGGCTTTATGGACATAAATGTTAAGGCGGCTTCTGAATTAGTTGAAGAGTTGTCGAATGATAACCTGTTGTTTGTGGAGGGAGATACTAAAAAGCGGACAGACATTAAACGTGCCGTAGAAGCCATAGTAGAGAAATTCGGCGCTCTTGACAGTGTAGTTGCCAATGCCGGTATTCATCGTTGTAATACATTGCTCAATATAACAGACGAGGAGCTGGATCTGATGATTCAGACCAATATTTATGGAACAGTAAATACTTTGCGTGAGGCTGTTCCGTATCTCATTAAGAATGGTGGAGGTACGGTTGTTATCAATGCTTCAGACCAATGGTTTGTAGGGAAGCCGAACAGCTTTGCCTATGGATTGACGAAGGGAGCTTTGGGACAAATCACCCGCAGCCTGTCGATTGACCTTGGTCCGGAAAATATTCGGGTAAACGCCGTTTGTGCCGGTACAATCCGGACACCATTGGTTGATAATTTGTTTGCTGATTTTGCGAAAGTGAACAATTGTGACATTGAGGATTATTGGAAGGCCGAAAATGCACTTTATGCACGAGGTTCAGCCGGTGAGCCGAAAGAGGTGGCGGAAGTGATTTATTTCCTTGCGTCAGATGCGTCCAGTTTCTGTACGGGAGGACATTATCTGGTAGACGGGGGACTTGTTGCCCGGTAAATTTTGAATCATGTCGGAAACTGCTATAACTTTATTGGAATTCAACAGCCGGGTGAAGGGCTTGCTTCAGGACAGCCGCGTGCAGCATTGCTGGGTGGTGGCTGAAACGAGCGATGTGGGTGTGCGTGGCGGACACTGTTACCTGGAACTCATACAGAAAGATCCGGAACGCGGACAGACGTTGGCCAAGGCGCGTGCCGTGATATGGGCAAACCGTTTCGCCATGTTGCGCTATGCCTTTGAAACGGCCACAGGGCAGGCGTTCGGCAGCGGGCTGAAGGTGATGGTGGAGGTGACAGCATCATTCCACGAACTCTACGGACTTTCGCTGCAAATTACGAACATTAACCCCACCTACACGCTGGGCGACATGGCACGGCTTCGCATGGAGATTCTCCGCCGATTGAAGGCGGAAGGTATCCTCACGATGAACAAGGAGCTGGAATGGCCGTCGGTGGCGCAGCGCATCGCCGTTATTTCCGCAGGAACAGCCGCCGGCTACGGTGACTTTATCGACCAGTTGCATAGAAATCCTTCGGGAATACAGTTTTACACTTGTCTGTTTCAGGCTACGATGCAGGGCGTGAATACGGCTCCGTCGGTGATTGCCGCTCTGGAACGCATCAATCGTCACGCCGACCTTTTCGACTGCGTGGTGATAATCCGTGGCGGTGGCGCGACTTCCGAGCTGAATTCGTTTGACAACTATGAGCTAGCCGCCAATGTGGCGCAATTTCCTCTCCCCGTCATTTCGGGTATTGGACACGACCGTGACAATACGGTTATCGACGAGGTGGCAAGTGTGCGCGTGAAAACTCCTACTGCCGCCGCCGAATGGCTTATCGACCGTGCGCAGCAGGCTCTTGACAATCTGAATGCCCTTACCGACGGTGTGATTGACCTTGCCAACCGTATGGTGAGCGATTCGCGCCAGCAATTGGCCTATATCTCCGGCGTTATCCCATATGCTGTCAGAGCCACTTTAGAGCGCAACAGAGCGAAGCTCGACAATTATATGCAACAGATACCCATGCGTGCATCCATGCGCGTTGACGCGGCCCGTAAGGACCTTTCCCGCTATCGTGAACTGGTGGGGATGGCGGTCCGCCAGCAGTTGCGCGATGCGGCACGCCGTGTGGACATGCTCGAAGGTCAGGTGAACCTGCTTTCACCGCAACAGGTGTTGCGCCGCGGGTATTCGCTTACCTTAAAGAACGGAAAGGCTGTTACGGATGCCTCGATGCTTCAGGCGGGAGACATTATCGAGACGCATTTGGCACAGGGCTCCGTGAAATCGGAAGTTAAATAAGAACAAACAGAAAAATTAAATATGGAAAAACAGGAAAATGAAAAATTGACCTATTCGCAGGCCATTACCGAACTGGAAGAAATCGTAAAGAAAATGCAGGACGAATCGTGTGGCATCGACAATCTGTCGGCCTATACTTCGCGTTCGTTGGAACTGCTGAAGATATGTAAGTCAAAACTGCTCGCTACCGACGAGGAACTCAAGAAAATTCTTGCCGAACTCGAAGGATAATGCTTTTCAGGTAAAATAATCAAGGGCGGAAAAGTTGACAACATTACAACTTTTCCGCCCTTCTTATATCGTGTCGGGGACGAGTTTACCATTCAAGGAATTTTCCGCGTGCACGGCGCAGGTCGAGCTGCTGTTGCAGGTAGCGCTGACGGTCCTTGGCAATGTAGCGGCGGGCAAAGATATTAGGTATTGCTACGCCCAATGAGATACAGAAGATAATCAATGCCGAGTTGATGCCGTTGGCAAAAGCGTTGGTTACCTCACCGATTACTCCATGCAGGTTGATGAATGCCAGCAGCGAGCGGTACATCAGCACTCCTGGAATCATTGGAATGACCGACGGGATGGTCAGCACGTGGTTGGGAACGTCGACCCAGTGAACAACTTTCACGGCAAGAAGACTTACGACGAAACTGCCCATAAACGAACCGATGACTGGACCGTAGCCCAATTCAAAGTTTACGAAATTTCGCGTACAGACAGCAATAACACCTCCTAATGCCACAACCCACAACAGACGGCGCGGCACGTTGAAAATCATGGAGAAGCCCACTGCAGCAATGGCGGCTGCGATTGCGTAGATGTAGTACGGGTCGTGGGGCGTCATGCTCAGTTCGCTGAACTTATGGTCGATGGAAATGTCACTGATAACGATAACCCTCAATGCAAACGCAATGCCGAACGTCATGGCCAGAATCATCATGGCCGTGTTGGCGGCACGCGTGATGCCCACCAGCAGGAAGTTGTCAATCATGTCGTCGACAAAGTTGATGAGCGGCACGCCGGGCACGATGAACAGGGCACAGGCGAGCAGCGGGTGGTAGGGCGTTGTCGACCAATCGAAGAAGGACGTGGCATAAGCTAATGCAGTGGAAAGGAAAGCCGCGATGGCGATGGCCATATAGTGGTTCATGCCCCAGCCGATGCAGCGGGCACGAGTGCGGAAACCGATAAATGCACAAATGGAAGCGAGGAGAAAAGCCATCCAGTCGCCGCCGAACAGTTTGCAGAATCCACCACAGGCAAAACCTGCACCAACGGCTACCAGGTAGGGAGTGTAGTTGCGCGGTTTTTTTGCAATGCGGTCAAGCTCCTCTTCAAACTGGTTGAGCGAGTAGTCCTGCTCGATGGCACGCCACGAGAGCTTGCTGATGAGCGAGATGGTTGTCATGTTGATGGCATGATTCTCGCATTTCTGGAATTTGGAAAAGGAGTGCCGTTCGTCACTGACGTTGACCATAATCATTGTCCACCGAATGTCGATGTGCAACTTCTCTTCCGGGATACCCATAAAAGCGGCCACACGCTTCATATTTCGCTCGATTCGGTTGGTGTCAGCCGCACTTTCCATTAGCATTTTGCCGGTTCTCAGAAGCAAGTCCAATTTCCGGCGCAGTAATAGTTCGTCCTTTTCACTAATCGCCATAAAACAATCTTGATTAATTTGTTTGTAGATTCGAGTGCAAAATTACAACAAATTAGCTTAATAATTATGTTTTTAGGCAGTAAAAACTTATTGTTCGTTCGGTACATTGCAAATGTAGCCGTTCATCATAGCGTAGACACTCAAACCCGACACACTTTTTATGCCGAGTTTTGCCGTAATATTTTTTCTGTGTGAGAGTACGGTGTTGGTGCTGATATTGAGTTTGTCGGCTATTTCCTTGTTGGTGAGTCCGCTTGCTACGAGGCACAGCACGTCAATTTCGCGGAGCGACAGGTCGTTGCCCGTGTTTTTCGTCTCCTTCACCTGTTCGATGATGGACGATATGCGTTGCAGCAGTGTCGCCTCGTCGGCGTAGCTGTTGAGGATGTAGCCAATGTTGTCGTCGCAGGAGTCCGTGTCCGACAGTACCAGCAGTTTTGCCCTGCGGGGTATAAAGAATCCGGGATTGGCGGCAAAAACGGTACTTTCTGTAATATAGAGGTCAGAATTGCCGTTGTCGTATTCCTTCATTTCGTCCATTGTGCTGTAGCTTCGGGCCTCAAGGTCGTAGAGGTTGAGCAGTACCTGTTTCAAACCAAGGGCAAGCAGGGAATTCCGCAGAACGATAGCTATTGAAATCTTTTGCATGGCCCGGACGGTTTAGTTGTTTTCCGATGCTTTTCTCAAAGCTTCCGCCAGCGGATACAGGATACGGTTGCGGATGCGGTTGTTTTGCCGGATATCCTTTTCCAAACTGATGATGGCAAATAGTACAGCGTGGCAGAGGTTGCGGTCGTATTCACCGCGCAAATGAATGACAAACATGTTTTTCAAGTCGCTCAGTTTGTCTTCAATGGAGTCGCTTGCACTGCTTGTCGCCTGCGGGTCGATGGCTATGGCTTCTGTGTTGACGGCTTTCTCCATCTTGATGATTTCGTCGAACCAGCGGTTGTTGTCGTTTTCAATACGGTTGACGATTTCAGCTTTTACCTCGTTGTAGAGGTTCAGCAGCAAGGGCAGGTTATTGTTCTTGTCGCTGTGGCCGATGAGTGCCATGAAATGGCGTTCTATGTTCGGCAATTGTGATTGCAGATAATAGCTGTTTGTTTTCCTTAGGTAGTCAATCACTTCCTGTGCCCCGAAGGAGTCAAAGCTCTTTTCCGGAAAAAACGATTCATGGATGTAGGCATTCAGTATGGTCAGGAAAAAATTGATGTCAATGTCATTTTTTTCGCAGATGGATTTCACCGACTTGTCGCCCACGCCCAGCGTGATGTCGAAACGGTTGATGACTGGAATGACTGACGGTTCATCGAGAATGACCTCACACAGTTTTGTTTCAGGAGTGACTAATGCCATAGCGTAGGAAAATTTACGTGATATTATTGATTGATAGGATGCCCTGTTCGGTAATTATTTTGTCCATCGGGATGTCGTGGGGTTCTGCCGGTATTTCGTCCAGCAGTTGAAAATGGTAGGCAATGCCGATTTTCGGACATTTGGCCTTTTGGAGCAGTCGGTCGTAGAACCCTTTTCCTCTACCCAGACGGTTGCCGCGGCGGTCGAAAGCCACAGCCGGAACAATGATGAGGTCGAGGGTGTCGACATCGGTGCATTCGTTTCCGTCCGGCTCCAGAATGCTGAATGCTCCTTTGTGGAGCGATTCCGGGGAATAGGGCAGAATGTCAAGCTCGTCGCCGTTCACCCGCGGGAGATATAGCTTTTTGCCATTTGACCATTGTTGAAGAAATGCTTGGGTAGGCAGTTCGTCGGGCAGGGCATGATAGGCAAGCACCGTGCGTGCTTTCTGAAATTCCGGGCATGACTCCAGCAGTGCAAAAACGGCAGAAGCCGTTTCTGCTTTTGTCTGCTCGTCGAGTTGCTTTTTCAGAGCCTTTATTTGTTCCCGTATTTCGTTTTTCTGCATGAACTTTTTAGTTTTGTCCCTTCGTGTTACCTTGGATTTCAACCGTAACAGGATATTTCGCCTTGCCTGCATTCATGGCAGAAAGTGCCGCGTTGACGGCCTTGTCCGAGCGGTTCTGTATGCGGTAGAAGGCTTCCGTGCCTAACACGTCTCTTGCAATAAGCGCTTTCAGTTGACGTGCAATCAGGCTGCGCGACTGGTTGATGTAGTACCAGCGGATAGGCACACCATTGTCTTTCGCATAGGTAATGAAGTCGTAGGTGAGCGCATCGTCCGATGGCAGCATCGCCAGCAACTTGTCGACAGATTTTACTTTCTGCAGACGGTCGCGGTTGATGTCTGTATATTCAAAGGCAAATTTCTGCAACAAACCCTTGTTGGCTACGGCAATGTAGTAGCTGGTAATGCCGACTGTATCGTTCGGGACGAAAATATCGGGAACAATACCTCCGTTGCCATAAACGGTTCTTCCGTGGGCAGTCTTGAATATTTTGCTCTTGTCTACTTTGATGCTGTCGGCGTTATAGATTTCGCCGTGTGAATAGCGGTCGTAGAGTTCCATGCTGTACGAGCTTTCATCGCCCGGCTTGTAGTCCTTTTGCAAGCATCGGCCGGAAGGCGTGAAGTAGCGGGCTATGGTCAGACGCAGTGCACTGCTGTCGGGCAGATAAGTCTGCTTCTGAACAAGACCTTTACCGAATGAACGGCGTCCTACTACCAGACCGCGGTCGTTGTCCTGAAGTGCACCGGCGAGGATTTCGCTCGCGCTGGCCGAATATTCGTCAATCAGTACGGCGATTTGCGCATCGTGGAAAGAGCCGCTGTTGTCGCTCCACACTTGCGTGTTTTCGCGCGGGTCACGTGCTTTCGTGTAGACAATCATTTCTCCCTTCGACAGGAATTCGTTGACCATCAGTATCGCCATTTCCATATAGCCGCCGGCATTGCCGCGGAGGTCAACAATGTAGCGCGTTGCGCCCTGTTCCTGCAGCAGGCCGAGAGCTGTGAGGAATTCGTCGTAAGTGTTGCGGCCGAATTTGTTGACTTTCACATAACCCGTTGTCTTGTCGAGCATGTAGGAAGCATCTACCGTGTTGATAGGAATGTCGCCGCGTGTGATGTCGAATGAAAGCAGTTTTTTCGAACTGTTTCGTTTGATTTTGATGGTAACTTTCGTGTCTTTAGCTCCGCGGATAAGGCTTTGTACCTTTTCGCTGGAAACAGTGGAACCGGTAATGATAGAGTCGTTTACGCTCACAATGCGGTCACCGGCAAGAATACCAGCTTTTTCGGCCGGTCCGTTGGGAATGACTTCCACAACCTGGGCCGAGTCATTAGCCATGATGAACGAGATGCCTATACCGCTGATCGAACCTTCCAGCTCGTCGTTGACCGATTTTACGTCTTTGGCCGGAATGTAATAAGAGTGCGGGTCAAGGTTGGCGACAATTTTGGGGATGGTGCGTTCCACCAAGTCCTTGATGTCGACCGAATCAACATATTCACTCTCGATGATATTAAGCACAGTATTGATTTTCCTGTCTTTGTCGAGAATGAATTTTTTTGTAGAAATATGGTTTCCGATAAGGATGCCTGCGGCAATTGATATTGAGATAACTAAAGGAAACCAGATTATGGAGCTATGTTTTATTCTCATTGTTTTATATAACTTTTCGTATCGTCGATTTTCCGGAGAGGGTGAAACCCTATTCTTTGGGGGCTTCCATATAAACGCATTCTACATTTGCCTGCTTCAGCAGTTCCAATCCGTCGGCAAGGCGGTAGAGCTCGGAAAAAACCACTCGTGTGATGCCTGCCTGGATAATGAGTTTTGCGCATTCGATACAGGGAGCTGCGGTGACATAGAGAGTTGCCCCTTTGCTGCTGTTGTTGCTGCAAGCCACTTTTGTGATGGCATTGGCTTCGGCGTGAAGCACATAGGGGAATGTGTGTCCGTCGGCATCCTCACAGACATTGTCAAATCCCGAAGGCGTGCCGTTGTATCCGTCCGAGATTATCATTTTGTCCTTGACTATCAATGCTCCTACCTGTCTGCGTTTGCAATAGGAGTTTTCTGCCCATATTCTTGCCATTCGCAGATAGCGGAGGTCCAATTGGTTTTGTTTGATGTTGTTGTCCATATTGCTACAACTCTTCTAATTCTTTTGAAGAATATACTTCCATTCTGTCGTATACTCGTACCGACAAAATAGTCGACAAAATTAATAATATTCCCTTAGATAATAAAAAAATAAGAAAATAAGTTGTAGAAGATGTGAAATCTTTTTCCGTATTGGCTGATTTGTTCGGATAAAAAGACGAAAAAATCGCCTTCAAGTCCAACCTGAAGGCGATTTTATTAGGATGTCTGACGGGTGTCAGCTTATTTCTTTTCTTTCTTGATTCCGTCACGGATAAGGAGGGCGTCAATGCCCGGTTCCTGACCGCGGAAACGTTTGTAGAGTACCATCGGAGCTTCTGTTCCGCCACGGCTCAGCACATTTTCACGGAATGATTTTGCCACTTCCGGATTGAAAATTCCGTTATCCTTGAAATATTGGAATGCATCGGCTTCGATTACTTCAGCCCATTTGTAGCTGTAGTAGCCGGCAGCATAACCGCCTGAGAAGATGTGGTTGAATTGCGGTGACATGATGCAACCTTCCACTGTCGGCATGGTACGAACGCTTTCCATTGCGTCTTCCTCGAATTTGAACGGATCGGTTACCGGTGCAGTGATTGTGTGGTATGCCATGTCAAGATAGCCGAAGCTCAATTGGCGCAGGCATGCGTAGGCAGCACCGAATTGAGATGATTGGATAATCTTGTCTACCAGTTCCTGCGGAATCGGTTCGCCTGTGATGTAGTGCTTTGCAAATCCGTCGAGGAACTCCTTCTGTGTCAGGAAGTTTTCGTGGAATTGTGACGGTACTTCCACAAAGTCGCGGTAAACGTTTGTTCCAGCGAGCGAGCCGTAGTGTGTCTGCGACAACAGGCCGTGGAGTCCGTGGCCGAATTCGTGGATGAATGTTTCCACTTCGTAGAATGTCAGCAGTGACGGTTTGCTTTCTGTCGGACGTGTGAAGTTCATTGTCAATGTCACGTGCGGACGGTGGTCAACGCCGTTTTCCACTTTCTGTCCTCTGAACTCTGTCATCCATGCACCGCCGCGTTTTGTTGCACGCGGGAAGAAGTCAGTGTAGAGAATACCGACGAAATTGCCTTCGCTGTCAGTAACGTCGAAAGATTTTACTTCCGGGTTGTAGACTGAAATGTTTTGGTTTTCAGTGAAGTGCAGACCATAGAGTTTTGTAGCCAGACCGAATACACCTTTGATGACATTGTTCAGTTCGAAATATGGGCGGAGTTCCTCTTCGTTGAACGAATATTTTTCATTCTTCAGCTTGTTTGCATAATAGGAGTAGTCCCAAGCCTGGAGTTCAAACTTCTTGCCCTGTTCCTTTTGGGCATATTTTGTCAGCTCCTTGTATTCTTTTTTCCATGCCGGCATGTAGGCGTCGCGGAGTTGGTCGAGCAATTTATAGACGTTTTCCGGAGTTTCGGCCATAGTGCGTTGCAAGCTGTATTCGGCATACGTTTTTGCACCCATCAGCTTGGCAATTTCCAAACGGATTTCAGCGATGCGTGCCATGATTTTCGTATTGTCGTATTCTCCTGACAGACAGCGTGAGTTGTATGCACGGTACAGCTTTTCGCGGAGGTCGCGGCGTGAAGAATATTTCATGAACGCCATGTATGTAGGACCTTGCAGCGTGATGAGGTATTCGCCTTCACGTCCTTTTTCTTTTGCGGCAAGGGCAGCGGCTTCAACAGAACTTTCCGGGAGTCCGGCAAGGTCGTCTTTCGTCAGCCACATTTCGTAGGCGGCAGTTTCTTTAACTGTGTTCTGGTTGAATTTCAGTGTCAGTTCCGACAATTCGGCAGTGAGTTTGCGGTATGTGTCGCGGTCGGCACCTTCGAGAGTTGCGCCCGATTGGGCAAACATGTCATACGTTCTTTGCAACAAAGTGGCTTCTTCTACGGAAAGGTTCAGCTTTTCGCGGTTGTCGTACACATACTTGATACGTTGCCACAACTTTTCGTTCAGGGTGATGTTTGCCTGATATTCCGAAAGTTTCGGTGCGATGCGGAGAGAAATTTCGTTCATCTCGTCGTCGCCGTCAGCCGAAAGAATCGGGTAGAAGGTGTTGAGAGTGCGGTTGAGGATTTCTCCTGAATTTTCAAGGGCGACAATCGTATTTTCGAAAGTCGGCATTGAACGTTGGTTGACGATAGCGGCGATTTCCTGTTCCGCTTGTTTGATACCTGAATCTACGGCAGCTTCATAGTAGCTTTTTTCGATTCTGTCGAACGGCACGCAATTGTGCGTTGTCTTAAATTCCTCAAGGAAAATATTTTCAGCGTTGCTCATAAATGGGGCTGTAAATAGTAAAGGAATAATTGCTTTTTTTATAATGTTTCTATGTCTCATAATTGGGAATATAGAAGTTAATGATTATGCAAAGTTATAAAATTTACAACAAGCGAGTGCGGTTAGAGGTTTAAGTCATAACGAATTTTATCGACAATCATCGGCAAATCTTCCAAATTGACACCGGCGTTACCTAAATATTGTTTGTCGGTTTTTAGTGTCTCGATGAATTTGTTGATATTCCTGTTGTCCATCTCGATTGCTTTTTTGTAGGATTCAACGGCTTCTTTGATGTTGCCCGAAGCGAGCAGCGCGTGCCCGCGGTTGATGCAGTCGTCAGCCGACGGACCGTTGGCAATTATCTTGTCGTAGTATTCCAGACTTTGTGGCAAGTTGCCGCAAAGGAATGAGCACCATGCAATGGGGCGGAGTGTTTTGTTGCCTTTGTCGGCCATGTAGTCCACCTTGAAATAATATTTCAGGGCTTCCTCCGGTTTACCGGCTTCGAGCAGACAGTTGGCTATGTTGTTGGCAATAGCAATGTTGTCCGGTTTCAGTTTTTCTATCCGCTGGTAGCAGTCCAAAGCCTTTTCAATGTTGCCGTTTGCACGATGGCAGAGGGCGGAATGCTTGAGGGTCCATACGTCGTCGTTCTTCATCAGCTCCACCTTCTCGTAGCATTCAATGGCTTTGTCGAAGTCCATGCAGTTCTCGTGGCAGAATCCCATTTTCTGATAGCGGTCGGCTGTCGGGGCTTCCGTGAGGGATATGCGTTGGAACAGCGACAGTGCATCGGAAAAGTATTCCTGCTTGAAGTAGAATTCAGCAATGAGTTTCAGACTTTCGGTGTCCGACAGAATGTCGCGCACGAACGGCACATCAATCAGGTTGAGCGGTGTGCTGAACGGATTGTAGAATTCCGATTTCCGGGAGAACAGGTTGAAAAAGCGGTACAGGTTCTGCACATATTTGTTGGCAATGTTGTCGCGGTCTTTTTCCGGGTTCGGCAGTTCCGATTTCACGAGCTCCATCAGTTGGGCATTTTGTTCGTCAAACTGTCCGAGCATCATGGCACGTTGTTGTTCCGGCACGCTTGCCACCGACAGGGCGAATGAGTATTTGTCGCTGTCGCAGAAGGCACCTGTACGGTTGATAACCGTCATCAACGGATTGTTTTCCGTTTTGAATATCCTGAATACCGACGAGTGGGCAGCGTTGAAAGGTAGGAACCAGTTGGAAACGGTGCTGAAGAACGGGAAGTTTTTCAACTGTGCAAATGAGCTGAGGAACACGTCGTTGCCTTCCATTTGCATTTCGTTGAGTTCCTGCATTTTCTTCGTGATGCCGGATTTGTCGAGCATTTCCTGCCAGTCGGGGTTTTCCGCCAGGCTTTCCATGTCTTCGCCCACGCCCGAATCCTGCAACTTGCGGCGTAATTCGGGTTTCAGCTTCATAATTTCCGGAACAAGTTCGTTGTTCACTTTCTTGATAATGCGCTCAGTACCGCGACTGCGGATGAATTGCAGGAAGATGCTCATGATGTCCTTGCTTGCCTGCTTGTTGTCGGCAAATGCTGCCATTCGGAGAGCGAGTGCTTGTGAATGGCTGATGATGTTGCGGTATTTGTGCATGACAATCAATGCGCACACCATTGATTTGATTTGCAGTGACGGCTGTTGTGCTGAGCTGTAAATGTCGGTCAGCGCAAGCAGCAGGTTCTCGCTGTAGTGTTCCAGCAGGTTGAGCATGATGGCGGCCACCGTCAGTTCGCGGAGCGAATCCGAATACCTTTCATCTGTGAAAATGGCGCGGATTTGTGCAAGGTCGTCCGTATTGACGGGGAATGCCACCCATATATGATTAAAAATGTCGTTCTCGATGTTTTCAACGATGTTGCGGAGTCCGCACAACTGATTGAGGTCTTTCTCCGCCAGTTCGCGGTAGCTGTCATAGTTGTGTTGCGCTGTCTCGTATTTTGCAAGCAGAGCAGTCAGGTTCTCCGGGCGCATGCGTTCGCGACGGAGGATGCTGTAGTGCAGCTTGGTTGACGATTGTGCTATCAGTTCGTTAGTCGTGAAGTCGCAAAGTTCATAGGCCTGTGCTATGATACTTTCGTAGATTTCGTTGCGTTTCGGGTCGGCAACGCCTTCCGCCATATAGTTGAGCATATATTTGTACGACTGTTCAATTGCCTCGATTTTACTCTTTATTTCCCAGTTGGAAGTTTCTGTAGCCAGTTCTCCAAGCATTTTCAGGGCTTCGTTGAGGCGTCGTTGTTCCAGTCGTTTGATGATAGTTTTCTTCTTCTGTTCTATATTGTTGTAGTCCATAGGGCTTTTTGTTTTTGCCTGCGGCGGTTTTGCCGAAGGCTTTGCGAATTTAGTAAAAATTATGCAAATATCCTGCCAAAAAGAAGAGTGAATTCATCCGGTGGCGGAAATAACTTTCGGGCAGGGTTGTCGGAGACCAAAAGAAATGTTATTTTTGCAGGCGAAAATCAAAAATAGAAATTATGGTATTACAACGTTGGCAAACGGTCTATCTGCTGATAGCTGCCGTTATGTTTGGCTTGGCCACATTTTTGCCTGTGCTTGACTTGCAGGTGCTTCAAGGTCAGGCGATGTCTGTATCGCTGGGCAATCTGCTGGGCGGTTCTGTGGCAATCGAAGGTGTTCAGTATGCGTATGTTTATTATATAATAACAGCATTGTGCTGTTTGCTCTCATTGGTGAACATCGCAAAGTTCAAGGCATTGAAATTGCAGCGTACGATTTGTTCGGTGACAATGTTGCTTACAGTCGTTGCTTATGTGGTGATTGCTTTGTTCTACAATATGCTGGGTGAAATCATTGCGAGCAAATGGGCTATCGCATCATTGATGCCGGCATTTGCGCTGATCTGTACATTCTTGGCAAAAAAGCGTATTGAACACGACTATAAGCTGCTTCACGATGCAGAACGCCTGAGATAGGACAGGGCAGAGTTTTCAATCTTGGAATAAAAAGTTGGAAATAAAATGCCTGATTGTTTTGATATTTAAAAAAATGTCCCTAATTTTGCAGTCCGAAAAATAGAATATTAACGAAATAAGATAAATAGAAATGAAAAGAACTTTCCAACCTTCAAACAGAAAGAGAGTGAACAAACACGGTTTCCGTGAAAGAATGTCAACTGCTGACGGCCGTAAGGTTTTGGCTCGTCGCCGTGCTAAAGGTCGCGCTCGTTTGACAGTATCTCACTCTGTTAACAAATAAGATTTAAGGCTGACAAGCAGAAAATAAAATACCGTTGTCACTTTGCGTGATGACGGTTTATTTGCGCCTGTATTTTTGAGTTTATTGAATTCTATAAAGACGCCACGCTGGTAATCGTGTAGATTGTCAGCGTGGTGTCTTTTTGCAGTGCGGAATAAAACCGTCGTTTTTTTTGTGAGTGAAATGTTTTTACTCTATCTTTGTATAAGATAGGCTGCGGTTCGGCAAAGCTAAACTTGAAAACTATGTTTTCGTTTGCTGTGCGCTCACCTTGCTCTATCTTTGTATAAGATAGGCTGCGGTTCGGCAAAGCCAGACTTGAAAACTATGTTTTCGTTTGCTGTACGCTCACCTTGCTCTATCTTTGTATAAGATAGGCTTCGGTTCGGCAAAGCCAGACTTGAAAACTGTGTTTTCGTTTGCTGTGCAGGTATCGGGCTGTATCTATGTTTGTGGAATGAATAATATGCAAGTCAATACGGAACAACCCAAATTGTGGTACGCTATTCGTGTTACCTACAATCGGGAACTGAAGGTTAAGGCAGAATTGGATGTGATGGGGGTGGAAAATTTTGTCCCCATGCAATATACGGAAGTGCTTCACAACGGACGAAATGTGAGGCGTCTGGTTCCTTCTGTCCATAATCTTATCTTTGTCCGGATGGCTGAGGCTGACATGAAAGAGTTCAAGGCAACGACAAAGTTGCCCGTACGCTATATTATGGACAGGGAGAAGAAATGCCCGATAGTGGTGCCTGATGTGCAGATGGCCAATTTCATAGCTGCAGCTGGAACTGCTGATGAGCAACTGGTGTATATCGACCCGGCAATCGTTCAAATGAAGCGGGGTACAAGGGTACGTGTGACGGGCGGTCTTTTTGCCGGATTGGAAGGCGTGTTTATGCGAGTGAAGGGCGACCGTCGGGTGGTGGTCTCGATTCCCGGTCTTGTCGCAGTGGCTACGGCATATATTCATCCTTCGTTAATAGAAAAACTGGAATAGAGAAAAATATGGATAAAAACACAAAACGGGTAGACACTTTTGATTTGCTGAAGGGCATTGCCATTTTTCTGGTCGTAATGGGACATGTGCTGACCATGTGTATCCGCGACATCGACTCATCGGTAGCCTTCAAGCTCATTGGAGAAGTGCATATGCCTGTTTTCTTTTTTATCAGCGGATATTTTACCTACAAGACATCTTCTTTAAAATCATTTGTCGCACCCAACTTGAAACGTCGGTTTCTGCAGTTGATGGTGCCTTTTTTTGTGGTAAGCTCTTTGTGGATAACTTATTTCCCTCATAGCGGTTTGCAGTCACCGTTGTCGTCGAATATCCCTGACATGCTGATGTCCTATTGGAAGGATGGCTATTGGTTTACACTGGCTCTTTTTGAAATGATTCTTGTTTATGCTTTGCTGAGCCGGTTGTTCTGTCGTATCAGACAAGGCATTTGGCAGGTAGCGGTTGCAGTGGCTGTCTATGTTTTAATGATTCTTGTCTCACCGTTAATTTCGGATGCGGCGGTCAACTTTGATCCTCTGGGAATCGGACTGCTTACGCGTTTCTATCCAATATTCATGTTCGGCGTGTTTGCCCGCAAATACAATGCGCGGTTTGAGCAGATGGTAACGAATGCTTGGGTGGGAGTTATGGCCGTTGCCGTATTTTTTGTTTCCTGGTATTACTCTGTCTACACTTGGGAATTTCCGAATATACCAACGACACTTGTATATATTGCCCAGCCATTGCTTCATGTTTCGCTGATGGTGTTGGTTATGGGCTTGGCAAAATCGGTAAAACCGTCGGAGTCATCGAAGCCGGGTGTTGTGAAGCGTTGGTTTCTGTATTTGGGCAATAACAGTTTAGGAATATATTTGCTGCACTATTTTTTCCTGTTCCCTCTGACTCCGTTGCAGGAGCCGCTTCGTATGCTTGATTTGGCGTTTGTGCCGTTGATGGTTGTTGCGGCCTTTTTCGCTTTTTTTATTGTGGCGGCTACGTTGGGGGCGAATTATGTGATAGGAAAAAACAGGATACTGGCATTTTTAATGATTGGAAAATAAATTCGAAAGAATATGAAAATAGCAATTGTAGGTTCCGGATATGTTGGATTGGTTTCCGGCGCATGCTTCTCTGAAGTAGGTGTTGATGTCACCTGTGTGGACATCAATAAGGAGAAAATTGAAAACTTGCAGAAGGGCATTATTCCGATTTATGAACCTGGGTTGGACGAACTTGTGACACGAAATGTAGAGGCCGGTCGCCTGCATTTCACTACGAATCTGGCGAATGTGCTGGATGACGTAGAGGTGGTGTTCAGTGCCGTCGGAACTCCTCCCGATGAGGACGGAAGTGCCGATTTGCAGTATGTTCTGGAAGTGGCGCGTACATTTGGGCAGAATATCAAGAAATATTCTTTGCTCGTTACAAAAAGTACGGTTCCCGTCGGAACATCAAAGAAAATCAAGGCCGTGATTCGCGAAGAACTCGACAAACGCGGTGTTGATATTCCGTTTGAGGTGGCTTCCAATCCTGAATTTTTGAAGGAAGGGGCAGCCATCAAGGACTTTATGTCGCCCGACCGTGTGGTGATAGGTATCGAGAGCGACCGTGCACGGAAAGTGATGGAACGGCTTTACCGTCCGTTCCTGCTGAACAATTTCCGTGTGATTTTCATGGATATTGCTTCGGCTGAAATGACAAAATATGCTGCCAACTCCATGTTGGCAACGCGTATTTCGTTTATGAACGACATAGCCAACCTCTGCGAACTTGTCGGTGCCGATGTGAATATGGTGAGAAAGGGTATCGGTACGGATGCGCGTATCGGTAACAAGTTCCTTTATGCCGGTTGCGGCTATGGCGGTTCGTGTTTCCCGAAAGATGTGAAGGCGCTTATCCATACGGGAAAGGAGAACGGCTATCATATGCGTGTCATAGAAGCCGTGGAAGCGGTTAACGAATCGCAGAAAGAAATCGTGTTCCGCAAGCTGTCGGATGCTTTCGGTGGCGACTTGAAAGGAAAACGAATTGCCATGTGGGGACTTTCGTTCAAGCCCGAAACCGATGACATGCGCGAAGCTCCGTCGCTGGTGGTGATTGAAAAGCTGTTGGCAGCAGGAGCGGAGGTCATTGCCTACGACCCCGTAGCGATGGACGAGGCGCGCCGTCGTCTGGGCCGTCGCATCAGCTATGCCCGTGATATGTATGAAGCGGTAATCGATGCCGATGCCATTGCCATGATGACGGAATGGAAAGAGTTCCGCTTGCCTTCGTGGAGCATTATTCATCGTGCGATGCGCCAGCATTTTATCGTGGACGGACGAAATATCTACGATGCAGCCGATTTGGCAGAAGAGGGATTCGTTTATCACTGCATCGGACTTTAGTATAAAGAAAAATTTCAAATCAGGACATTGAGCGGAAGTTTGCCGTTTCTTTTAAGAAAATAGGAGATGGCTCAGCATAGTCAAACCCGAAAACTGCGTTTTCATTTGCCTCTGCTTTCGCCTTTCGCTATCTTTTGATAAGATAGGATGCGGCTCAGCATAGTCAAATCCGAAAACTGCGTTTTCATTTGCCTCTGCTTTCACCTTTCACTATCTTTGCATCTGTAAAAAATATTAGAATTAAAAGAACATGAAACCTCGCATTTTGCTTTCCTACGTTCACATGGGTGGAACGGAAATGGAATGGGTGGAAAAAGCCTATCGTGAAGACTGGGTAGTGCCATTGGGACCCAATGTCGACGAATTTGAACATCGTTTGGAGAAATATCTTGACGCTCCTTATGTGGTGGCGTTGAGTGCCGGAACAGCAGCCATTCATTTGGGTCTGGTGTCGTTGGGAGTTGGTCCGGGCGATGAAGTCATCTGCCAGTCGTTTACGTTTGCGGCAAGTGCCAATCCGGTAAAATATCAGGGCGCCGACCCTGTGTTTGTCGACAGTGAACCTGACACATGGAACATGTCGCCGGAAGCATTGGAAACGGCCATTATCGACCGTAAGGAAAAAACGGGCAAATATCCGAAAGCCATTATCCCGGTGCATCTGTATGGTATGCCGGCCAAGTTGGACGAAATAATGGCAATCGCGAAGAAATACAATATTCCGGTGGTGGAAGATGCTGCCGAAGCACTTGGCTCGGAGTATAAGGGCGTGAAATGCGGTACATTTGGCGAATTCGGTTGCTTGAGCTTCAATGGCAACAAGGTGATTACCACATCGGGTGGGGGCGCTTTGATTTGCCGTACAAAGGAAGAAGCCGACCGCGCGAAATTCTATGCCACACAGGCGCGCGAAAACCGTCCGTATTACTATCATGAGGTAATCGGCTACAATTACCGTATGAGCAACATTTGCGCAGGTATCGGATGCGGACAGATGGACGTGCTGGCCGACCATGTGGAACTGCGTCGTAACATCCACCGTTTCTATACGGAGGCTTTGGCTGGCGTACCGGGTGTAACGGTTCAGCAGAATCCGTCGACCGATTTCGATTCGAATTTCTGGTTGACAACCATACTAATCGACCCTGCTACGGGTAAAGATCCGGAAACTGCACGTCAGATTATGGCGGAAGCCGGTGTGGAGACACGTCGTTTGTGGCGTCCGATGCACATGCAGCCTATCTATAAGGATGCCCCTTATTACGGTGGCGACTGCTGCGAACGTCTGTTCGACATGGGGTTGTGTCTGCCGAGCGGTTCGAGCTTGAAACAGGAAGAACTGCAATATATAGTGGATGTGCTGAAAGGCTATTTGTTGAAATAGTTGCCGACGGCTATGAAAATGGTGGTGTTCGACCTCGACGACACACTCTATAAAGAGGTGGACTATGTGTATTCCGGTTATCGTGCCGTTGCCGCCAAAGTCGCTGCCGATTATGGAGTGGATGGTCCGACTGCCTACCGATGGATGGCGGACGCTTTTGGCAGAGGTGAGAATCCTTTTGACGCATTGGAAGCGGGGTTGGGGCTGACTTTGCCGGTTGCCGAACTGGTGGAGCTCTATCGCACTCACAAGCCTGATTTGCATCTTGGTGATGACATGGAAGCATTGCTGACGGCGTTGCGAGCTGCCGGTTGTCGGTTGGGGGTCATCACTGACGGGCGTTCTACAGGACAGCGCAATAAGTTGGAGGCACTTGGATTGTTCCGCTATTTTGATGAGGCGGATATCTTGATTTCGGAAGAGACCGGAAAGGACAAGACGTCTCCCGATAATTTTGAATATTTTTGCCGGACTTATCCGCAGGCTGAGGCGTTTTTCTATGTGGGCGACAACCCACGGAAAGATTTCCTTCATCCCAACCGCTTGGGCTGGTCTACTGTTTGTCTTGCGGACGACGGAAGGAATATTCATCCGCAGAACATTGAAGTGGCCGACGAGGCAAAACCGCGTTACACGGTCAATGCCTTGTCCGACATATTGAATTTGATAATTAAATAAAGGAAAAAATATATGGCTGATTCTCAAAAAGTAGCCCTTATTACGGGTATCACAGGTCAGGACGGTTCGTTCTTGGCTGAATTTTTGTTGGATAAGGGGTATGAGGTACACGGCATTATCCGCCGCAGTTCTTCGTTCAACACCGGTCGCATCGAGCACTTGTATTTCGATGAATGGGTGCGCGACATGAAACGCAAGCGCCTCATCAATCTGCATTATGGCGACATGACGGATTCTAGTTCGCTGATTCGCATCATTCAGGAAATACAGCCGGATGAAATCTATAACCTGGCCGCTCAAAGCCATGTGAAGGTATCGTTTGAGGTGCCTGAATATACAGCCGAAACCGATGCCATCGGCACGCTGCGTCTGCTTGAAGCTGTGCGTATGCTGAAACTTGACAAAAAGACGCGTATCTATCAGGCAAGTACTTCGGAACTTTTCGGTAAGGTACAGGAGATTCCGCAACGCGAAACGACTCCGTTCTATCCGCGCAGCCCGTATGCCTGTGCCAAAATCTATGGTTTCTGGATTACGAAAAACTACCGTGAAAGCTACGGCATGTATGCTGTAAACGGTATTCTGTTCAATCACGAAAGCGAACGTCGCGGTGAAACCTTCGTTACAAGAAAGATTACTCTGGCCGTAGCGCGTATCGTAGCCGGATTGCAGGACAAACTGTATTTGGGAAACATGAACGCCCGCCGAGACTGGGGTTATGCCCGCGACTATGTGGAATGTATGTGGCTTATCATGCAGCAGCCGGAGCCGGAAGATTTTGTAATTGCTACGGGCGAATACCATTCCGTGCGTGAATTTACGGAACTTTCTTTCCGCCGTGCCGGTATTGAACTGCGCTGGGAAGGCGAAGGCGTTGACGAAAAGGGTATCGATGTGGCTACCGGACGAGTGCTGGTGGAAGTTGACCCGAAATATTTCCGTCCGTGCGAAGTGGAACAGCTGTTAGGCGATCCGACAAAGGCACGCACGAAACTTGGATGGAATCCGCGCAAAACCACATTTGAGGAATTGGTAAACATTATGACCGACCACGATATCGAGATGATTAAACGTCGTCAGCACGATACCGATAAAATGATTTAACGGACTGATTATGGAGAAAAATGCTAAAATCTATGTGGCAGGTCACCGCGGACTGGTAGGTTCTGCTATATGGAACAATTTGAAAAGCAAGGGATATACGAACCTTGTAGGTCGTACGCATGCAGAACTGGATTTGCTGGATGCCGTTGAGGTTCGCCGCTTTTTCGACGAAGAACAGCCGGAATATGTTATTCTTGCCGCAGCTTTCGTGGGCGGAATTATGGCAAACAGCATCTATCGTGCCGACTTTATCTACCGCAATTTGCAGATTCAGCAGAATGTGATAGGGGAGAGTTTCCGCCACGGTGTAAAGAAACTGCTTTTCTTGGGCAGCACTTGCATTTATCCGCGCGAAGCTCCGCAGCCGATACCTGAATCCGCTTTGCTCACATCTCCGTTGGAATACACCAATGAGCCGTATGCTATCGCGAAGATTGCCGGATTGAAGATGTGTGAAAGCTTTAACTTGCAGTATGGTACAAACTATATAGCCGTTATGCCGACGAACCTTTACGGTCCGAACGACAATTTCGACTTGGTGCGCAGCCATGTGTTGCCGGCCATGATTCGTAAGATGTATTTGGCAAAACTACGCATGGAGAACGACCGTGAGGCTATGCGCCGCGATCTTGACCGTCGTCCGGTGGGTGATATTGACGGCAAAGCCAACGATGAGGTTATTGATGCCATGTTGGAAAAATACGGCATTTGCAACGGTCATTTGAACCTCTGGGGTTCGGGCAAACCTATCCGTGAATTCCTTTGGAGCGAGGATATGGCGGATGCTTCTGTCTATGTGATGGAAAATATCGACTTTGAGCAACTGAAGGGCGACAATCCGGAAGTGCGCAACTGCCACATCAATATTGGCAGCGGTAAGGAGGTAACTATCGCTCAGTTAGCGGACATCATCAAACGTACGATAGGCTATGAAGGCGAAATCCGCTGGGATGCTACGAAGCCCGACGGTACGATGCGCAAGCTGACCGATGTCAGCAAGCTGCATTCACTCGGCTGGCATCACAAGATGGAGATTGAAGACGGCGTAGCCGCACTCTACAAATGGTATTTGGAAAACTAAAAGAATCCGATGAAAGAACAACCCGCGGGATTGGCGTTACAGTCAATCCCGCGGGTTGTTTTTGTAGTGAGATTATTTGTCTATTCTGCTGTAATTACGGTACCGTTGGAGTGAGATACGATTTGCGGTGCGTACTGACACTGAGCCGTGGCGATGCCGCTGTTATAGGTACCGACATTATTGACAAATACGTCGTAGGTGATGACATAGCTGCCTTTTGGCAAATAAGAGATGAAGATATTGGTTGCCGAGTCGCGTGTTTCGCGGTAGCTGCGTATGCCTTCTTTCCAGTCGTAAACCGGAAGTTGGTCGACAGGTTCGAAGCAAGCCGCACGGTCGTCGGTCAAAGCTACGAAATCAAGGTCGCGTGCTGTTTTGACCGTGATTCTTACCTGAACGCGGTCGCCTACTTTGAATGCATTGGCAGGTTTTCCGACGAGTTTCCCGGCTTCATTATAGAGATAGAATTCCTTGTTGACCTGGATGTCGGTGGCCGATTGTTTCTGTACTTCCTGCATAGGAGCATTGTACTGGCAGTAGACGGCTCCCCATGCCGGATTGTTGCCATTGCGTTTTACGGACAGTTTGTTGCCCTTCAATGTGCCGAAGTCGAACGAGTGTTTGATGTAGCCGAAATAACAGTCAGTTGTTTTTGTGTCGATTTTTATGTTGCCGACTTTTATTTCCGGAGCTTTACGTTCGCTGTTCACCCAGGATGAGCCTGTTGTCAGAACTGCGTAGACGGCATCGCAGGCATTCGCCGATGTTCCCCAGTTTTGCGTTTCTTTTTGCTGGAGCAGCCACAGACGGATACGGTCGATGTCCTTATCCTCCGAATTTACCTTGTTAAAGGCTTGGAGTGCGTTGGCGGCAATGTTTACCTTGTTTCCGTTCACATCCCAGTAGATGCCGCGATTTTCTGTTTTTACCGTGTATTGGCGCAGTGATTCCACAATTGCGGCAGCAGTCTTTTTCTTGTCGCAATTGGCAAGCAGTATAGCTGCTTCTGCTTTCATTGGGATGGAATAGTTGCCCCAACTGTCTTCAACGGATTCCAGTGTCTTTGTTTTTACCGGAGCCAGTTCTTTTGGCATAGGTATGTCGTTGTGAAGCATTCGAACGCTGAGATAGCTGAAATATCCGCCATACAGTTTTTCCGGTTCTTTTGCCTTTTTCAAATCTTCGATAACCTGATTGTCGAGATAGTTGACAGCCTTTGTTATGATGTCGGCTGCTAGAACGTTGTTGTCGAAATAGCCCATTTCTTTCAATCGTCCGAAATACTCGACTACAGTCCGTGTGATATATTCTGAGGATTCGCAGTTTTTAAACCAGGAGAATCCTCCGTCTGCATTCTGTAAATCCTTCAAAGAGGTCAGAGCCTTTTGTTTGCGATATTCAATAGTGGCGGCATCGGTCAGGTCGGCAAGTTTGCCCATCATCGCCGTTTCCGATTCCGCTTCATTAAGCCACGGAGTGTTTTCCAAACTGATGGTTTTCAGTTCAGCGTTCTTTTGAAGGTTGGATTTCTGCTCCTTCGTTTCATTCCACTTTTTGATGGCTTCGGCGATTTGTGTATTGCTGCGTACAATGTTGTCGGCCATCACTGTTGCATAGTAGTTGGTGATGTAGGCTGAGGCCGTTTCTGATGAAGATATGACCGAAGGCAGGGCCGTTACACAGTACCATACCGGGTTGTCGCAATATTCAAAAGTGATTTTTCCTTCTTGTCCGAATTTCGGAAGTCCCCATTTCGCTGACTTTTGTTCGGCTGTCATGTAGAACGGTTCGGCTTCCACAACATCAGTAGTGGAGGGGAGCACGGCTATGATATTCTGCTCGCCGTCGCTGTTTGTTCCGTTGTCCGCTTTGATGCGATAGCCGAGGTAGTCATATTTTTCATCGATATTCATGTTGAACGCAATGATGTCCGAACTTGTGGCAGGCAGTGTGAGTGTGACATCTGTTTTAGAAACCACCTTGTTGTCTTTAGGCGTGAAAAATTCGACACGTACTTTCGCAGTCGTTTCCTTGTCTGTATTGTTCATCACCGTGGCTTTAACGGCCAGCGTGTCGCCAATGCGGACAAACCGTGGCATGTTTGGTTGAACCATCAGCGGTTTGTTGGCGGTGATAAGGCGGTTGATAACGTCATATTTCATGTCTTCCGTATAGGCGATGGCCGAGAATTGCCATTGCGTGTTGCGGTTAGGCACGTCGAACGAGATGACAACCTCGCCGTTTTCGTTGGATACAAGTGCCGGCAGGAAGAACGCCGTCTTGATGTCCGGATCGCGGTAGTCATAGGGGGAATTTTTCTGTTCCAGTTGGATGGCACCTGTTTTTAGTTCGATGGAACGAGTGCTTGATTCGTCATCGGCTACTAAACACTCTTCTAATGCCATATCGGCTGAAGCGGCAGTACGCTTGACCATGCTGTTCGCGCCGTATGCTATGTAGTTTATGTTACTGCTGAACAGTAATTGTCCGTAGAAATTCAGTTTTGGTTCAATAATGTCGTGAGAACTCAAATACTTGTATGCGGAACTTGCCTGTATGTTGAATTGAAAAGGACTGTAACGCGGAGAGGCTATTCTGCTGGTGAATGGAGCAAATCCCTTTGGCAGATACAAACTCCATGTGTTATTGGCAATTTTATTTAGTGCCGCATCATACATGTTGGCCAAAACTGCCCCTTTGTAGTTTTTCCCCTTGTTGTCGGCAATGCGGAGTTTCCATGTTTCGCGTGAGCCAGGGGTAATATTGTCGCGGAATGTTTCCAGCTTTATGTTGACCGTGTCGCGTGGAGCGGAAGGGCGCAGTTCGATGAGTACGGTTTCTTCCTCACAATTGTGGACGGCCGTCAGTTGCAGGTAGGTTTTGGAATCATTGCTGAATTCAGCTTTCTCATTGAAGTTTGAGAAGCCTTTTTCTTTGAACTGCCAGCTGTCAACGATTACTTTTTCGTCGTTATATATGGTATAGAAGAAATAATTGTCAGCCGTGCTTCCTAACTCGAGGCTGAAGCTGTTGTCCTCGTTGCAGGTAACAGCCTCTTTGGTAGTCCAAAGTATGGTTTCAACCGGAGGCAGGGAGTCCGAGTTACGGTATAGGATAATGTCGCGGACAATGTCATTGTCTTGTTTTTTTTCTCCGGCAATGCGGAGTGACAGCTTGTATTTGCCCGATTTCAAAGAAGTCAGGTTAATGACTGGATTTTTTGTGTTGACAGTGCCTGTTGCTACCGTATCTTTTTCTGCAATGACGCGGTAGATGCAGTCCACATCCATCGGTTCCTGATTCAGGTTATGGGCGCGGATTGGGAACAATATCGGTTGTTCGTTCAGATATTTTTCCTTGGTTTCCATTGAGAGTATGGTTTTGCTTCCGATACGGATGGTTTCGCTGGCAGTTTGCGTTTCTCCGTTTTCCGAAGTTGCCGTCAGTTCCAATTGGAAGACTCCCCAATCGGAGCCATTGAAGATGCTTTCCGGAAGCAGAATGGACCAGTTGCCCTGTGCGTCGGTCGTTGTTGTACCCGATGTGCTGTCCAAATCATTGTTTTCAATCCAGTAAAAGTTCTGAGGGTTGAGTGAGTAGGAAATGGTGGCATTGGCAATCGGAAATTGTGAGAAAGTCAGGACTGTGCCTTTCAGGCATACGGAGTCGGTTGTGGCAAGGTTCGAACGTTCTTTGTCATAACTGATATAGAATGTTGGGGCCTTGTATTCGCTCACTTGTATGCTTGAAGCAGTGATATATTTGTTGTTGCTGTTTTTTATCAATATGTTGTAATATCCCGTAATTCTTTCCTTTGCTGTGGTGAATGTTGAGTCGATGCGTCCGAACGCATCTGTCAGCATTGTCATTTCAGCCACCTTTTTGCCGTTAGGATTTGTCACGGTAATGTTGACCGTTTCTTCCTTTGCTGGTACGTTCTTTTTCCCAGAATGGAAGATTATTGCAGAAAATTTTACAATATCCCCCGGGCGATAGACTTTCAAGTCTGTATAGATATTTCCGGACAGGGATTCCTGTTGCGAATATGAAGTGTAGAATTCGAAAGGGACAGTATCATTGCCCAATGTCGCATAACCATTACATTGGCCTGCTTTTCTGTCAATGACGGCATATCCGTAGCGATTGATACGTTGTCGTTGTACTTCTTTCCCGTTTTCAGTGAATGTCAGCAGGGCATTGGTCACGGGTTGGCCATTGTCGGCACGGACAACGTATAGACGTTGTTCGTCGTTGACTTTGTGGTACAATGTTGTCAGGTTTGAAACCGAAAATATTTTGTGTGGAGCTATGCTGTGTGGAGTTGCTGTTATTGTGTCGCCTTTTTTGTCTGTGAAATTAACGGTCAATAAATAGCGACCGCAATCCAATGGTGGTAATTGGATTTTCTCGTTGGAAGAAAGTATTCCATTGGGCTTTATGTGACAGGTTTGGGTATAAACAGGGTTACCCAATTCTGATAACTTTTCATATTGGGGAGTGTCTGAATACACGCGATAGATATTCACGTTGAATTTATTCAGGTTGCGTGCAGACACGTCCAAGCGGATGGAATCCGACGGAAGCCACCAATTCTCTGCTGTCAGTTCAACGGTCTGCTCTTCGCATTTGTTAATATAGTTTTTAATGAGATTGATGCGTGGATAATCGGCATAACGTTTTGCGTGCTCTTGGGCAGTCTGATACCATTTCTCGCTGATTTCTTTGCCGTTGAGCAGTAGAATGAGGATTTCTGTGGAATATTTGGTGTCGGCAAATTGCCGGTAAAGTTTTTTCAATTGAGGATCGACTGCGTCTTTATCTGGATTGTTGGATTTTATCCAGTTAATCGCACTAAGCCGTTTGAGTTCTGCGTAAATGTATGCAGGAATGTCGTTGCTGTGCAGTGTCAGCAATGCCTTGAAATAAGCCTGCTGCATGTTTATGATTTGCTCATCAGATATTTTGGGCGCATTGATGTAGCTTTTGCTGTCGACCAATCGTTGTATCGGATAAATGTAATTTTCTGTGTATTCAAATTCGTTCAGGTATTCCAATGTTTCATAGGCCAACGCATCGAAGAGGGTAGGTGCAAACTCTTTCCCTTCTTTGGGAACGTTGATGATTGTCTTGAAATTGTCTACTTTTTCTTTTGATAAAATATCCTTTTCTGCGAGAATGTTTTCAGCCAATACCACGGCACGGTCGATGAAGTTGCGGTTCGTCCACTCTCTGATGTTACCGGGTACGGTATCGGTCATTTCGGTGCGGCTGGAGTAGACGTATGGCTTCTCATTGTAAAAGGCTTCCAACATTTTTAGTTCCAAGCAGTAGAGCACTGCTTGAAAGCGTTTGTCGTCCATTGTTGCAGCAAGGCTGTCAGTGGTGTGTATGATTTGCGGAACGTAGTCCTGTGATATGTGGCTTTTCGCGATAGAGTATCGGATGAAGCCGTCGATAAAGTTCTGGTAGTCCTTTTTCTTGTCGGCTTTTTTCATCTGTTCAGCCGCCTGTTTCATCACTGTTTCCGGATAGCGGAAATCGGGTTCAGATTGTTTTGCTCCGACTGCCGGCATTGCAGCCAGGAGGATACATAGAAAGAAAAATAGTTTTTTCATAATGCAGGTTTATAAAAAAACACCGGATTTCGGCAAGCATCTGAAATCCGGTGTTATGGGTTCTTGAAAAAGTAGTTTATTCTTTGTTTATTTAGCTGCTTTCTTGTGATAGTTCAGAATGCTTTGTGTGAACTTGTTTTCAGCCCGTTTAAGCAGGAACAGCTGTTTTTTAGAAAGGATTTTTTCAAATTTGGTGAAATACTCCATTTCTATTTCGCCTTCCTTTTGCTTGATTTTGGTTAAAGCCAAAGCTGCTGCTTCGTATTCTGTGTCCGAAACAGCATCTTTCGAGTTGGTAATCTTCGATTCCATTTCCCGGGCTTCCTTGTTAACCATGAAGATGGCTTTTTCCATTGCTTCATATTCGGGGAAAAAGGCATTCTGCTGTTCTTTTGTCAGTTCCATTTCCTTGGCGAAGAAGTCGTATTTGTAGTTTCTTACTTCCTGGAACCATTTTTTTCTGGTTTGAACATCGGAATCCTGTGCGTAGGATACCGCCGGCAATGCAAAAAATAAAAGAACAAGTGTGAAAAGGAAATATGTTTTTTTCATTGTATAAATCAGTTAATAGTGTCAGAATCAAAGACGCTTGCATCGACGCCTTCGTTATACATTTCCATTAGCAGGTCGTAGTCGGAAATATTGCCGGTCATCATGAATTCGTTGACAAACTGCTCGTCGTTCATCGCATCGGCAATTTCCGGGTTGAAACCTAAGTTTTTGGAGCTGGCGCTCTTGATATCAGAAAAGATGTACATCATGCACCAGATTCCGGCAAACATTGCTGCCATATAAACCCATGGACGGATGCTCAGCCATAAAGTGGATTTCTTTTCAATTGTGAAATTCTTTTCCGGAAGCTGGGCTGCCATCTTCTTCGTAAAGTCCTCAAAATAGCCGTCGGGCACTTTGAAGCCTGGGTCTCTTCCTATTTTATCGAATATGTCGTTTTCTTGTTTCATAGTACTCTTTTGACTAAAACAATAAAAAAAGGTTTAACCGTTATTGAAAATATTGTTCAATTTTTTTTACTGCATGATGGAATGAAGATTTCAGAGCGCCGACGGATGTTCCCAGTATTTCGGACATGTCTTCATATTTCATTTCATCGAAGTACCTCATATTGAAAATCAGACGCTGTTTTTCCGGCAGTTTGCTGATGGCTTTCTGCAATTCGAGCTTCAGTTCGTCGCCGTCAAACCACTCATCACTTTCCAGCGTGTCGATAAGAAACGTATCGTCGTCGTCAATCGAAATGTTCTGTCGTTGGCGTTCCTTGTTGAGGAACGTGATAGACTCGTTGATGGCTATCTTGTAGAGCCAAGTCGACAGTTTCGCTTCGCCGCGGAAATTCTCCACGTTAGCCCACGCCTTTAAGAATGTATTTTGCAGCAGGTCGTTGGCATCTTCGTGGCTGATGACCATTTTTCTGATTTGCCAATAGAGGGGTTCGCTGTAGAGGGCTATTACTTCCGTGAAAGCTTGGCGGCAGTCCTCGGGAGTACGGAGCCTTTTAACAATATCGTCTTCCTCTATTTGTTGCATTTCTGTTTTTGGTTGTATAGTTAGATTATTTGGTAAAAGTAGGAAAAAGTTTTTAAATGGGCGAATGATTGCCTTTTAAATATGATTTTTTAACCCAAAGTCAACTGCCTGATTTAGGTTTGGAAACCATGTGTATAGAAAAGCTTGCGCCGGAATTGTCGGTTTACGACAGAATTCCGGCGCAAGTTGTCAGTTTTTAATATTTATTATTGTTGTTCGTCCTGTTTCAGGTAGCTGTATCCGTGAGCTGTCACGTTGTAGCTTGCATTCTTCACGTTGCAGTTGAAGTTGAGGTACATTTCTGTGCCTTGTGACATAACTTGCAGACGGAAGTCAGTCATTTTGTAGTCTTCAAATGGAACGTCGTTGATTTTTGGAACAACGCTTTCGGCCTTCACTTCATAGCCGTTTGACGTAATTACTACCGGCACTTTTTCCAGAGTCATTGTCAATTGTGGCATCTGGCTGTTGAACTGGGCATTGTAGATGGTAACTTCAGCTTCTGTAGTGCTGGTCAGTTTCACGCTGTAGGTAGTTGTTGTAGTCGTAAACGCTGGCATCGGCGCATTTGTGCAGTTTGTAGTCGTTTCGTTGCTTACGAATGACGGTTGGTTGTCGACTGTGAAAATGCGGTATTTGCCGTTTACTGTGTAAGAAAGAGAAAGTACAATCACTTCGCGTGTCATTGAGCTGCCGTCAGTTGTGTAGTAAGCCCACATTTTACCCTGCAGGTTTGTGATTGTGTAGTTAGGGTCAGGTGAACCGCCTTTTTTCGGAACGATTTCAGAAGCTGAGAATTCGTAGAGAGCTTCTTTGCCGTATGTCATCTTGATGTTTTCGAGGAAAAGTTCCACCTGGTCGTTTCCGTCACCAAGGTTGACTTTCATTCCGATATTCATTGTCAGGTTGGCAAGGTCCATTGCCAGGTCATAGCTGGATGCTGTTAGTTTTGTCGTGTTGTCCTCCATAAAAGTGACGTGGTTGTAGCCTACGGAAGAAAGCGAAATAGTGTAGCTCGGATCTTCGCTGTTCAGACACGATGAAAGCAGAAATACTACTGCCAATAGGGATAGAATTTTTTTCATCATAATTTTATAGTTTTTATTAAATATTGATTCTTAGGGTCGCTCCAATTTGCAATGGTTTTCCTCTCTGTAGAAACTCATGCTCTATAGAAACGAAATAAAACGTATTATACTGCGTGCCGGTCAGATTTTTTGTCCAAAAATCGAGGGAATATTTTTCCCCGATGAATTTGACGTTGGCGTTGAGCAGTGCGTAGAATGGCTGTTCGGCGGTGTTTGCCTCGTTCCAATATATTTTGCCGATTCCGTTTACGTTTGCTCCGACAGTGATATAGCGTAGAAAATCGTTGCCGATTTTGAACGAATAGGTTGCACCTGCAAAGATAGTGTTTTGCGGGGCATAAGGAATTACTTTTCCGGCGTAATTGTTCTTTCCGTTGTTGAATTCCACGAATTTTGCATTGGTATATCCGTAGCTCGCGCGGAGTTCCAGACGGTTGACGGGGCGTGCTGTCAGCGCCACTTCCGCTCCGAAGCTGCGGGTTTTTCCGGCGTTGGTCATGATGCGTCCGGTGGTTGTGCCGTCAGGGAATACCGTGAGCTGCTGGTCGCGGCAGTCAATATAGAAAGCGGCAACGTCGGCAAGCAGGCGGCTGTCGAAAAATTCAAGATTGCTGCCCACTTCGTAGTTCCAGCTGGTTTCAGGCTTATAGCCGACAACGTCATTGATGTCATATTTTTTCCCGATGCCCATTTTCCCCATCAGCTCCTGCTGGAGCACGTCGGAAAACATTTGGGTGTTGAAGCCTCCTGCCTTGTAGCCCTTTTTGACGGAAGCATAGAGCTTTCCATGAGCCGGAAGTTCGTAGACAACCGAAATTTTTGGAAGCAGCTGGAGGAAAGAGCGTTTGAGGTCGCCTGAAGAGTGGATTTCAATCGGCTCTTTTTTGTAGACTTCATTGTTGTGATAGATGGTGTAGCTGGTGCTACAGTCACTCCGGTAATGAAGTCTGCTTTGTTCGTAGTCCAGGCGCAGGCCTCCGATTACGGTAAAGTTGCTCCATTCGGCAGAAACTTCTCCGTATGCTGCCAGTCCGTAGTTGGGCATGGTGAACCGTGAGCCGAGGATGAATTCGTCGCTGTCCCATTTCATCGGGTAGTTGGTGTTGATGCCGTTCCAGTTGCCGACAATCAGGTTCTCGATACCGTAATCCTTGAACGTGACCGGCGCATTGATGTCGGCATGTTTGTAGAATCCGAATGCCCCTGCCAGCCAGTTTATCGTTTTGTCGCCGTTCCCTTTGACAACGATGTCCTCCGTAATGGCATGTTCCTTACGGATTTGCGACATGGTGAAGTAGGAGAGCGGGAGGAAGTCCTGATCGAGCGTCATGTTGTCGTCGATATACTGGTAGCTGGTCACTCCGGTCACCGTTATATTGTCGTTTTTCCAACCTATGGTCAATCCGTCCATTACCGAGTTTCGGCGGTAGAAGCAGGTGTCGTTGTAGTTGATTTCACGTGTGTCGGCCGATTCGTAAGCATATCCCCCCTGACGGACGAGCGAAAAGCTTGCCACGTTTTCCAATGTCAGACGTTCATCCGGTTTCCAACCCAGTTTGAGCGAGGCCCGAAGGTTGTTTTCCTTGTCGCATTTTTCACCGTCGTTCATGTTGGTGAAGAATCCGTCGGTATGATAGCCATAGATGTTGCCTCCGATGCCGAACTTGTCGGAAATACGTGCATAATGGGCTACTCCGGCTTTTATTGAATTTGCGTTGCCATATTCGGCGAGAATACGTGTGCCTTGAAATGAAAGCGGCGACAGGGTGCGGATATTGATGACACCTCCCATCGTGTTGCGTCCGTAGAGTGTGCTCTGCGGACCGCGCATCACTTCCACCTGCTCGATGTCGAGGATGTCGAAGTCGTAGTTGTCCTTGTTCATCACCGGAATGTTGTCGATATTCAGTCCGACAACCGGCTGGTCGATACGCGCTCCAATGCCTCTGACATATATGGAAGAGGTTACTCTCGAACCGTAGTCGGGTATATACATGTTGGGGACAACGCTGCTGATATTTTTAGAAGAAACCATGTTCAGCCGTTCAATCAGAGAACGTGAGATTTCGGTGGTGGCACCTGCTCCCTTTTCCTTGTCGGTTATCGTTTTTACGGCAGTGATGGAAACTTCGTGTAGATTCAATGTTGTGTCGCGGCGTGCGGTAGCAAGTTCGCTTCCCGACAAATACATGCTGTTTAATAAGATTGTAGCTGCTATAAATATTCTGTAAAACTTAAAATTCATTCCGCATCGAAATTTTGTTTGCAAAATAAGCGGGATTTTCGTCATAAAACAATCACTAAATTTAGTGATTTTCATAAGTCGCCGGATGGAATTTCGTCGGAAAACATCTCTGCCGAAGGTCAGGGTGGGGTGGAACAAATGTTGAATAATCGTTAAAAAAAGACCATTTTTTTACAGGTTTTTTCAGTTGCGTGTGTGAAAGAATTGCTATATTTGCAGTGCATAAAATGTGTCAAATGTACTGATAATAATGGAATTAGGATGTAAGTGTTTGAATATGAAACATTTGCGTTCTGTTTCTATTGTGTATTTGTAATAACTTTTAAGTATTATAATAATGGATTTATCAATTTTTGGTCTTGAGAGCACGTCAACTGCTTTGGTGGCAGCCCTGTCAGGTTTGGCATTGGTTGTTATCGGTTTGTCGTTGGCTGCAGCAATCGGTCCTCGATCTTACGCTCCGCAGAAAGGAGAGACTTATGAGTGTGGTATTCCGACACGAGGTGACAGCATGGTTCAGTTTAAAGTGGGTTACTACTTGTTCGCCATCCTGTTCCTTATGTTCGATGTGGAAACTGTTCTGTTGTTCCCGTGGGCAGTAATTGCCGGTAGCCTTGGAACAGGCAGCATTATGGCTGTGGCAGTATTCTTGTTTGTATTGATTTTAGGCCTTGCTTATGCTTGGAGAAAAGGAGCATTGGAATGGAAGTAAAGATTAAAGGAATGAAGAAAGAGGACTTCAAGGATAATGAATACATTGATAGCCTCGTAGAAGAACTAAGACAGTCCGGCACAAACGTTGTCGTTGGCAAATTGGACGAACTTATCAACTGGGGACGTTCCAATTCGCTTTGGCCGCTTACATTTGCAACAAGCTGTTGCGGTATCGAGTTTATCTCTCTCGGTGCTGCACGTTACGATATGGCACGCTTTGGTTTCGAAGTGGCTCGTGCCAGCCCGCGTCAGGCTGACTTCATGATGGTTGCAGGAACAATCGTTCACCGTATGGCTCCTGTGTTCCGTCGTTTGTATGAACAGTTGGCTGAACCGAAATATGTCATTGCAACCGGTGGTTGCGCCATTTCCGGCGGACCGTTCCGCAATTCTTATCACGTAGTGACAGGTATCGACAAAATCGTACCGGTGGACGTATACATACCGGGATGTCCTCCGCGTCCGGAAGCCATGTTCTATGGAATGATGCAGTTGCAGAGAAAAGTGAAAGTCGAAAAATTCTTCGGCGGCGTAAACCGCAAAAAGACACGCGAAGACTTCTTCCGTGAATTTCCGGAAATAGCTAAGGAAGAACACGTAACAGAATAAACAGATTAGATTAAGAAAATTTATATGGTAAATATACAAGAATTAATCGGAAAGGTTTGCCCTGAGGCTGTTTTCGAAGAAAACGAAATAACAATGGCTGTTGTGCCCGATGCCAAGTGGCACGCCACAGCAGAAGCATTGAAAAATGCCGGATTCGACTGTCTTGCTGCAGTTGTAGGTGTTGACTGGGGAGAAGAAATGGGCTGTATGTACTATCTGAAATCAACAGCCGACAATACAATGATTTCTGTAAAAGTAGCTACTGCTGACCGTGAAAATCCGATGTTGCACAGTGTTGCCGACCTTTGGGCAGTTGCAAATCTGGAAGAACGTGAGGTGTACGACTTTTTCGGAATCAAATTCATCAATCACCCGGACATGCGCCGTCTGTTCTTGCGTAACGACTGGGTGGGACACCCTCTCCGCAAGGATTATGACGAAAATCCGGAATTGAACCCGGTTCGTCTTTATCACGAAGAAATCGACGATACAACTACTGTATATAAGGAAAAGGACGGCAAGGTTGTGGCTGAAAAGCACAATGTGTTCAACCCTGACGAATTTGTGGTGAACATCGGTCCGCAACACCCGGCTACCCACGGTGTGCTCCGTTTCCGCACTTCGCTCGACGGTGAGCAAATCAAGAAAATCGATGTCGTTTGCGGATATATCCACCGCGGTGTGGAAAAATTGTGTGAAAAGGACACTTATCCACAGACTCTTCACTTTACTGACCGTCTCGACTATCTGGCAGCCTTGATGAACGAGCACTGTCTGTGTATGTGTATCGAAAAGGCTATGGGTATTGAAGTTCCCCGCCGTGCACAGGTTATCCGTGTAATGATGGACGAGTTGATGCGTATTTCATCACACTTGCTCTTCTACGGTACATACTGTATGGACTTGGGTGCAACAACTGCCTTGTTCTATGGCTTGCGTGAACGTGAAACCATTCTCAATATCCTTGAAGAAACTTGCGGTGCACGCATGTCGTTCAACTATAATAAAATCGGTGGTGTGATGGCCGACATTCACCCGAACTTTGTTAAACGTGTGAAGGAACTTATCGCTATCATGCCGAAACGCTTGAAGGAATACCATACACTCGTTTCTGGAAACGTTATCGCTCAGAACCGTATGAAGGGTGTAGGTATCCTTAGCCGTGAAGATGCTATCAATTACTGTGCAACAGGTCCTTCTGGACGTGCGTCAGGTTGGGCTTGCGACGTTCGTAAGACTAATCCGTATTCTATCTATTCGGAACTTGATTTCGAACAGGTTGTAATGACCGGTTGCGACTCTTACGATCGCTATATGCTTCGTCTGAAAGAAATCGAGCAGTCAATCAAGATTCTCGAACAGTTGGTAGACAATATTCCGGAAGGCGACTATTGTGCTAAAGTTCCTAAAATTATTAAGTTGCCTGTTGGCCACTGGTATCAGGAAGTGGAAGCCAGCCGTGGTGCATTCGGTGTTTACATTGAAAGCAAGGGTGACAAGAGCCCGTATCGCTTGAAGCTGAACAGCCCGGGATTCCACCTAATAGGAACAATTGACCATATCACTCGTGGCGAAAAGATTGCCGACCTTATCACAATCGGCGGTTCACTCGACTACGTTGTGCCTGATATTGATAGATAGTGTTAACAGAGTAGTAATTTTGAAATATATTATAACGTTATGTTCGACTTTAGAATAGTCACAGAATGGATTGACAATTTGTTTAACAGTTTTATGCCGACATGGCTGACCGCTGTGGTTGAATGCTTGTTGATCGGAGTAGGTTTGCTGTTGGTATATGCATTGTTGGCGTTGTTCTACATTTATTTTGAACGTAAGGTCTGCGGTGCTTTCCAATGTCGTCTCGGCCCGAACCGTGTGGGTCCGTGCGGTGTGCTGCAAAGTTTCGCCGACATGTTCAAGATTTTGATCAAAGAGTTGATTCCAATCAACAACACTGATAAATTCTTGTTCAACCTTGCTCCGTATCTTGTTGTGATGGCTTCCTTCACTGCGTTTGCTGTCCTTCCTTGGGGTAAGGGATTGCAGATCATTGATTTCAACATCGGTATCTTCTTCCTGATGTCGGTAACTTCAATCGGTGTGCTTGGTATTTTGCTGGCTGGTTGGTCAAGTAACAACAAGTTTACTTTGATCGGTGCATTGCGAAGCGGTGCGCAGATGGTCAGCTACGAGCTTTCTATCGGCTTGTCTATTTTGACAATGGTACTTTTGGCCGGTACAATGTCTGTAACAGGACTTGTTGAAGGCCAGAAAGATTTGTGGTATATTTTCCAAGGTCATATTCCTGCCATTATCGCATTCATCGTTTACATGATTGCCGGTACAGCCGAAACCAACCGTGGTCCGTTCGACTTGCCGGAAGCAGAATCCGAGTTGACTGCAGGTTATCACACAGAATATTCAGGTCTTCACTTCGGTCTGTTCTATTTGGCTGAATATTTGAACCTTTTCATCGTATCCGGCGTGGCTACACTGTTGTTCTTCGGTGGCTGGATGCCATTGCATATTCCGGGATGGGACGGTTTCAACGAAATAATGGACTACATTCCATCGGTAGTGTGGTTCCTTGCTAAAGCTATTGCATTGTCATTCATCATCATTTGGTTCAAGTGGACATTCCCACGTTTGCGTATCGACCACCTGTTGGCGTTCGAGTGGAAATATCTTTTACCGATTAATTTGGTGAACTTAGTGCTGATGCTGATTGTTGTAGCTTTCGGATTGCATTTCTAACAAATGCAGAACTTGAAATTAACCCATAAAATTGGTGTAATACTATGAGCGAAAAATTTGGAAAGATAGCGCAGGTCATCGGACCTGTTGTCGATGTATCTTTCGAAGTGGAGAAGAACGATCTGCCACCTATCTACACTGCGTTGAAGGTGGTTCGTCCTGACTCAAGCGAGTTGCTGCTCGAAGTAGAGCAGCATGTGGGGGAGCACACAGTTCGCTGTGTGGCTATGGACGCGACCGACGGTTTGCGTCGCGGTATGGCTGTCGAGAATATGGGACAACCGATTTCTGTTCCGACAGGTGATCAGGTAAAAGGTCGTCTGTTGAATGTTATCGGAGAACCTATCGACCATCTTCCCGAATTGAAATCAGATGAAAAACGACCGATTCACCAACCTGCTCCAAAATTCGACGAGTTGTCGATTGGTTCAGAAATTCTTTTCACCGGTATTAAGGTGATTGACTTGTTGGAACCGTATTCGAAAGGCGGTAAGATTGGTTTGTTTGGTGGTGCCGGTGTGGGCAAGACGGTGTTGATTATGGAAATGATCCACAACATTGCCAAAGGTCACAACGGTTTCTCGGTGTTCACCGGTGTTGGTGAGCGTACCCGTGAGGGTAATGACTTGCTTCGCGAAATGCTTGAAGGCGGTATCATCAAGTATGGCGACAAGTTTATGAAGGGTCTTGAAAAGGGCGAATGGAATTTGGATGATGTCGACATGAACGCCGTTGCACAGTCTCAAGGTACGCTGGTGTTCGGACAGATGAATGAGCCGCCGGGTGCACGTCTTCGTGTTGCCTTGTCGGGTCTGACAGTTGCCGAGCAGTTCCGTGACCAGGAAGGCGGCGGACGCGATATCCTGTTGTTCATCGACAACATTTTCCGTTTCACTCAGGCTGGTTCGGAAGTGTCTGCACTTCTCGGACGTATGCCGTCGGCTGTAGGTTATCAGCCTACGCTGGCATCTGAAATGGGTGTGCTCCAGGAACGTATTACGTCAACTAAGCATGGTTCTATCACCTCTGTACAGGCCATCTATGTGCCTGCCGACGACTTGACTGACCCGGCTCCGGCTACGACGTTCAACTTCTTGGATGCTACTACGGTGTTGAGCCGTAAGATTTCAGAGCTCGGTATTTATCCGGCCGTTGACCCGTTGGAATCTTCTTCTCGTATCCTCGACCCGAACATCATCGGTGAAGAGCATTATAATGTTGCACAGGCTGTCAAGCAGTTGTTGCAGAAGTATAACGAACTTCAGGACATTATTGCCATCCTCGGTGTTGACGAGTTGTCGGACGAAGACAAGCTGGTTGTGGCACGTGCCCGTAGAGCACAGCGTTTCTTGTCGCAGCCGTTCCACGTTGCCGAGCAGTTTACCGGTCTTCCGGGCGTGATGGTGCCGTTGAGCGAAACAATCCGTGGCTTCAAGATGATTCTTAGCGGTGAAATGGATGAATACCCTGAGCAGGCATTCTTGAACGTCGGTACAATCGACGATGCTATCGAAAAAGGCAAGAAGCTTCTTGCTGAACTTGGTGATAAATAATTAAAACACAGAACAAGATGACACTAAAAGTAATTTCAGCCGAAAAAATATTGTTTGACGGTGAAGTTTCATTGGTTACATTGCCGGGTGAGGCAGGGCTGTTTACGGTACTCGCCAATCACGCGTCAATTGTATCTGTGCTTGTTCGCGGCAATATCGAGTATCAGCCGGAAGGTACGGCCGAGCGCCGTTCGATGGCAATCGACGGCGGTATTGTCGATGTTGATAAGAATGTAGTGTCAGTATGTATTTATTAGAGAAAATGAAGAAAGTACTTGCCATATTGACGATGCTGGTTCTTGCGGTTGCCATGCCGCTGACGGCGTCAGCTTCGGGCGACTCTTCGGAGGAATTCGACCCGAAGGAAGTGATATTCCACCACCTCGGTGATGGTTACGGTTGGGAAGTGCCTTTTTCACATACGCACCGCATACCGTTGCCGGTGATTGTCTTCGACAAGGAAGGCAGTCTGCATATGTTCAGCTCGTCGCGCATTACCGGCGGCGAATCGTATACCGATAATGGGGTTGAGTTTGTATTGCCTCACGAAGGTGAATACAGTGGCAAGGTGGTGCAGGTGATGTCCGACGGAAGCTATTACCGTCCGTTGGATTTCTCGATAACTAAAAATGTGTGCGCCCTGTTCATTTCTGCCTTCATTGTGATTTTGATGGCGTTCTCGATGGTTCGCTATTACAAGAAGAAAGGAATGAAGGCTCCCCGCAAAGGTGCCGGTTTCTACGAAACGATTTTCGACTTTATCTATAGCGGCGTTTTGAAAGGAACTCTTGGCGACAAAGCTCCAAAATTTGCCGGCTATCTGATGACCGTGTTCTTCTTCATCTTTACGATGAACCTTCTCGGTCTGATAGTCATTTTCCCGGGCGGTGCCAACCTTACGGGTAATGTGGCAGTCACTTTGGTGCTGGCTCTCTGCACATTCTTAATTACGAACATTAAAGGCAATAAGCATTATTGGAAGGATATCTTCTGGCCCGACGTTCCGTTGATGCTGAAGTTTCCGTTGCCGATTATGCCTATCATAGAGCTGTTCGGTACCATTACAAAGCCGGCAGCCCTGTGTGTCCGTCTGTTCGCCAATATGATGGGCGGTCATATGATTGTCATCGTGTTGACGCTCCTTATTTTCATCTTCGCGAAATTCGGTGCCGCTGTTTTGTCGGTAACGACAGCCGTGTCGATGGCATTCTCGTTGTTCATGCTTCTGCTTGACGTGCTGATCAGCTTCATCCAGGCGTATGTGTTCACGATGCTGTCTACGCTGACTCTCCCCGAAGGCTACGAAGTGGAAGAACTCCCCCAACCACAAGCCATCCGGTCGGAAGGAGACGGCCTGCAATGCAAATATATGATTCAGAAACAGGGAAATACAATCCTGCTCAATTATGTATTCCACCTGAAAGGCTACATATTCCTTTCCGAACAATACAAACAACTGCAGGAACTATGGGCCAAAGTGATCGAAAAAAACAACGCACTCATCGTGCTCAAAAAAATATAAACTTTACCTGTTTACACCAATGATCCGTTCCAGCCACCCCATCCTGAAACAAAGGATATGCCGGGCATTCGGTCTGTCCTGTGTCCTTATCTGCCTAAGTCTGCACATACAGCCGGCATGTGCACAGGATATTCTCAAGGATGCCAATTCCGTTATCGTTGAAGCACGCACAGAGGTTCTCTGCAAATCTATGACCCAATCCATAGAAAAAGAAA
>OOIG01000175.1_pt1 | contig 56821 bp, 46 predicted proteins | sample 1692091 | NCBI WGS metagenome assembly OOIG01 (sample SAMN06348188, study PRJEB24527) | human gut metagenome | biome: human gut; feature: ankylosing spondylitis patient; material: feces | host: Homo sapiens | place: China | collected 2015-10 | reverse complement strand
AAATTTGCACGAATTAACTGTTTGAAGTTTCTTTTGCCTACTTTCTTTTCAAAGGAACAACAAAATAAAAACAGAGATGAAAAAAATCATCCCTGTTTTTTTATTATAAAATTTGCACGAATTAACTGTTTGAAGTTTCTTTTGCCTACTTTCTTTTCAAAGGAACAACAAAATAAAAACAGAGATGAAAAAAATCATCCCTGTTTTTTTATTATAAAATTTGCACGAATTAACTGTTTGAAGTTTCTTTTGCCTACTTTTCTTTTCAAAGAAAAGTAGGTCAGGCCATTTTGTCGGCAAGCTGTGTGCCGCCGAGAATATGAAAATGCATGTGGTGTACACTTTGACAAGCATCCGGACCGCAGTTTGAAATTATGCGGTAACCGCCGGTAAGTCCCGCCGCTTTTGCTATCTTCGGAATGTTTTCAAAAATGTATGAAATTATTCCGCTGTTTTCGGGTGTTATCTCGTCAGCCGAGCCGATATGCTCTTTCGGTATAACGAGAATATGAACCGGAGCCTGAGGATTTATATCGTAAAACGCAAGGATCTTGTCGTCCTCATAAGCTTTTTTGGAAGGAATCTTTCCTTCGCAGATCATACAGAAAATACAGCCGTCCATTATTTTGACACCTTAAGAGAAGCGGCGATCTGCTCAAGCAGCTCAAGTTCTCTTGCCTTTCTTGCTTTTTCAGCCGCGATTTCGGCTTCCTCAGCCGCTTTGGCGTCTGCTGCTGCCTTTTTTTCGGCTTCTTCTTTGGCTTTTGCTTCGGCTTCGGATTTTGCACGCTCTTTGTCTTCGCCGGTAAGCTCCAAACGCATTTTTTCGGCTTTCTTTGTTACGCTCATTACTACCTTAAGAAATACAAACATAACGAACGCGATAATGAGAAAGTCGATTATCGCCTGAAGAAACGCACCCCAAAGAATTGCAACTTCGGGAGTTGTAACTGTTTTTGTTCCGTCGGCTGCGATCTCCGCAACTTCGGGACGGAGTACCCATTTCATATCCGCAAGGGTAGCGTTATGAGAAAGCAACGAGAGGATAGGCGCTATAAAGCCCTTTGTAAACGCCGTTACTATCGCCGTGAACGCGGTTGCCACCGCAACGCCGACAGCCATGTCAACAACATTGCCCTTTGAGATGAACTTCTTGAACTCTGCCCAAAAGCCCTTTGTTTTGTCTTTCATTTTGAGGTCCTCCTTAAATCAGCTTTTTTATAATTTCGGAAAGCGATGAGAACGCTTCGCCGAGCTTTTCGGGATATTTCATTCCGCCCGCCATAGCGCTGTCCGGACGTCCGCCACCGCCGCCGCCGACAAATGTTGAAAGCTCACGAAGAACAAGCGGAGCCTTGACTCCTGCCGCAAGCGCATCTTTGCCGCAAACGCAGACGAGAGAATATTTGCCGCCGCAGTCGGTTGATATAACGGCTACGGTATCGGGATGGTTTGCTTTTATATCATCGGAAAGGCTTCTTACCGTGTCAACGGGAAGAGAAGTCTGCATCGAAGCAACCTTTATCGCGCCGACGCTCTCCGCTTTCGATAGCATTTCCGCAACGCCTGCCGACGCCGCCTTGAGAGACATTGCTTCAAGGTCTTTCTTTGCCTGTTTAAGCTCGTTCTGAAGCGAAGCTATTTTTGATGTTATTTCGTCTTCGTCGCTTATTTTAAGTGCGGAAAGCGTGGCTTTTACCGTCGCGCCCTGAGCCTTTGCAAGCTCATACGCTCCCATGCCGGAAACAAGCTCTATTCTTCTTGTTCCTGCGGCAACCGAGCTTTCGGAGAGAATTCTCACGCAGCCTATGCTTCCCGTTGAATGTACATGCGTTCCGCCACAAAGCTCGCTTGAAAAATCACCAATTTTTACAACACGGACGATGTCGCCGTATTTTTCGCCGAACAAAGCGATAGCGCCGGATTTCTTTGCCGATTCAAGATCGGTTTCGACAGTCACGACGGGAATATTTTCAAGTATTTTTTCGTTTATAATACGTTCGACTTTGTCAAGCTCTTCCGGAGTTACGGCGGAGAAGTGAGTAAAGTCAAAACGTCCTCTTTCGGCATCGACCATAGAGCCGGACTGACGGATATGATCGCCGAGTACCTGACGGAGTGCGGCGTCGAGCAGATGGACGGAGCTGTGATTGCGCGCTGATGCGGCGCGGCGCTCCGCGTCTACTTTGAGAGCCACTTTGTCTCCTGCGGAGAAGGAGCCGCTTTCAACATGGCAGATGTGCAGATATATGCCGTCCGCCTTTTTTGTATCGGTCACTGTTGCTTTGCCGTTTTCACTTTCGATTACGCCCGTATCGCCTACCTGACCGCCGCCTTCACCGTAGAAACATGTCGATTTTGTGATGATTATTGCGCTTTCGCCCGAAACGTCGGTAGGCTCGTGAGTGTCCGGATCAACGACGGCGATTATTTCGCTTTCGTCCTCTGTCTTTTCATAGCCCGTAAATACGGTTTTTTCAAATTCGGAGAAGAGGGACTTGTCCTGCCAGCCGCTTATGTTTCCTCTTGCGGCTCTTGCACGGGCTTTCTGCTCGTCAAGACATTTTTTGTAGCCTTCCTCGTCTATTCCGAGCCCTCTTTCTGCTGCGATCTCACGCGTGAGATCTATCGGGAAACCGAATGTATCGGAAAGCTTGAAAACATCTGCGCCGTCGAGCACTTTTGCTCCGCTTGCCTTTGCTTTTTCGGTGAGAGTGTCAAGAAGGTTCATCCCCGCTTCGACGTTTGCGTCAAAGCGTTCTTCTTCCATAGAAACTATCTTGCTTATATAGTCGAACTTTTCGGTAAGCTCGGGATATGCGGAGAGATTTTCGTGCGCAACGACAGCCATTATATCGGAAAGGAACGCGCCTTTTATTCCGAGAAGCTTGCCGTGACGGCACGCGCGGCGGAGAAGTCTGCGAAGAACGTAGCCTCTGCCTTCGTTTGACGGCATTACGCCGTCGGCGATGAGAAATGCCGAAGCTCTTGAATGGTCTGCGATGATACGCAGCGAAATGTCGGCTTTTGGATCGTCGTGATATTTTATTCCGGCTTTATCGCTTATGGCGGTGATGATGTTCTTTATGGTGTCAACCTCAAACATACTGTCTACGCCCTGCATGACGCAGGCGAGACGTTCAAGTCCCATGCCGGTGTCTATATTTTTCGACGCAAGCTCGGTATAGTTGCCGTTGCCGTCGTTATTGAACTGCGAGAAAACGTTGTTCCAGATTTCCATATAGCGGTCACAGTCGCAGCCCGGTTTGCAATCGGGCTTTCCGCAACCGTATTTTTCACCGCGATCGAAATATATTTCCGAGCAAGGACCGCAGGGGCCGGAACCGTGTTCCCAGAAGTTGTCCTCTTTGCCGAGACGGACGATGTGATCTTCTCTTACGCCTATTTTATCACGCCAGATAGCATATGCTTCGTCGTCCTCTTCGTAAACGGAGGGCCAGAGCTTGTCCTCCGGAATTTCAAGAACCTTTGTGAGATATTCCCAGGCCCACGGCAAAGCGTCCTGCTTGAAATAATCGCCGAAGGAGAAGTTTCCGAGCATTTCAAAGAATGTGCCGTGACGCGCCGTATATCCGACGTTTTCTATATCATTTGTACGGATACACTTCTGACAGGTTGCCATTCGACGGCAGGGAGGAGTAAGTTCGCCCGTGAAATATTTTTTAAGCGGAGCCATTCCCGCTACTATGAGGAGAAGAGACTTGTCGTTTTCCGGAACGAGAGGATAGCTCCCGCGACAGAGATGGCCCTTCGACTCAAAAAACGAGAGAAAAGACGCCCGCAGGTCGTTAAGTGATGTCCATTTCATAATTTCAGTTTGCCTTCCGATAAAAGTTTGATTTTACGCCGCTTATGCGGCAAGTTATATTCATTATATTGCTTTGATGAAAAAATGTCAACATTCCTATAGAAAAAATGTAAAAATTAACTTGACATATCGTAAAACAGATGATATACTTGTAAATTGCATTACAATGCTCGCAACAGTGCCTTTTTTTGAACTTCCGATGTCCTTAAACGGAGAAAAATGTCAAAAGGCGGCGTGCTTTTGCGGAGTGGAACGAATAAAAACAAAAGGCAGGGCAAAGGGAGTCCGCTCAGGGCGGAACGCTCTGCCGCAGAAAACTTGAATGGAGTGATCGTACATTGAGAACCAAACCCAAGCAGCTCGGTAAGAACGTAGTAAGACAGAGTTTTGCTAAGATCGACGAAATACTCGATATGCCCGATCTTCTCGAGATCCAGAAAAAGTCGTACAAGTGGCTTTTGGACAAGGGACTCTCGGAAGTTCTCGCAGATGTTTCGCCTATCGTGGACTACTCAGGTAATCTCGTAATCGAATTCGTCGGCTATTCTATCGACGCGGAACCGAAGTATCCCGTTGAAGAATGCAAGGAACGCGACGTAAACTATGCTTCTCCGCTCAGAGTGACAGTCCGTCTTACGAACAAGTCTACCGGCGAAGTAAAACAGCAGGACATCTTTATGGGTGAATTCCCGCTGATGACAGACAGCGGCACGTTCGTTATCAACGGTGCAGAACGCGTTGTCGTTTCGCAGCTCGTCCGTTCTCCCGGTATGTATTATGATACCGCCATCGACAAAACGGGCAAACAGATACTCACCGCGCAGGTAATTCCTTATCGCGGCGCATGGCTTGAATACGAAACGGACGCAAGCGACGTATTCTACGTCCGTATAGACAAAAACCGTAAAATACCGGTTACAATCCTTATCCGCGCTCTTGAAGAAGAAACTTCGACCGAGACGGGTATAAAGGCGCTTTTCGGCGACGATCCCAAGATAGTCGCTACGCTTGCAAAGGACGGTATGCAGGAGGAAGCCGACAAGAACGGCACGACTCCTTACGAAGAATCTCTCAAAGAGATATACAGAAAGCTCCGTCCGGGCGAACCTCCGCTTATGGAGAGCGCTCAGATCCAGCTCACCAATACTTTCTTCGATCCCAAGAGATACGATCTCGGCGCTGTTGGCAGATATAAGTTCGACAAGAAGACGGCTCTCGGCAGAAGACTTGCCGGACATACCCTTACAAGACCCGTTATCAACCCCATCACCGGCGAGCTTATGTTCGACGCAGGAAAAGAGCTTTCCCGCGAGGAAGCACTTGAGATCGAGGATGCCGGCGTTACCGAAGCTTATGTAAAAGTAGGCGAGGACAAAGAGTGCAAGGTAATTTCCAACGGAATGGTCGACTGCAAGAAGATATTCGGCATAGACCTCAAGGAAGAAGCCGGACTTTGCGAGAAAGTAAGTCTTGCAATGCTTCTTGAAATGCAGGAACAGGCAGACGGTGACTTTGACGATTTCAAGGCAGCCGTTATAAACGCGGCAAAGACGAGAATAAACGAGTTCTCTCCCCGTCATATAACAAAGGAAGACATTTTCGCTTCCATTAACTATCTTATATGCCTTTCGCACGGCATAGGCACTACGGACGATATCGACCATCTCGGAAACCGTCGTATCCGCGCCGTAGGCGAGCTTATCCAGAATCAGATGAGAATAGGCTTCTCGAAGATGGATAAGAACATCAAGGAAAGAATGAACATTCAGGACGCCGATTCTCTCACTCCGCAGACGCTTATCAACAGCCGTCCAGTTGTGGGCGCGATCCGCGAATTCTTCGGTTCATCGCCCCTTTCACAGTTCATGGATCAGAACAACCCTCTTGCAGAGCTTACCCACAAGCGTCGTCTTTCGGCACTTGGTCCCGGCGGTATCTCGCGTGACAGAGCTTCGTTTGAGGTCCGTGACGTTCACTACACTCACTACGGACGTATCTGCCCGATAGAAACGCCCGAAGGTCCTAACATCGGTCTTATTTCATATCTTGCGTGCTACGCGAAACTCAATGACTACGGCTTTATCGAGGCTCCTTACCGCAAGGTCGATAAGGAAACCGGAAAGCTTACCGATATAGTTGAGTATATGACAGCCGATATCGAGGACGATTATATAATCGCTCAGGCAGGCGAACCCATCGACGAAGAGGGACGCTTCATCAACCGCAGAGTCCTTGTAAGAGAAAGAAACGAAATCATAGAAGTCCCCGCAAGCAAGGTGGATTATGTAGACGTTTCGCCGAGAATGGCGATATCTGTTGCTACGGGCTTCATCCCGTTCCTTGACAACGACGATAACTCCCGTGCGCTGATGGGATCGAACATGCAGAAGCAGGCAGTGCCGCTTCTTATGACGGAATCTCCTATCGTTGCTACGGGTATGGAACACAAGGCTGCAATAGATTCCGGAATATGTGTTCTCGCAAAGGAAGCCGGAACCGTTGAATATGTAAGCGCAGACAAGGTAGTTGTTGCCCGCGAGAACGGCATAAAGGATACCTACGAGCTTCTCAAGTTCAAACGTTCAAATCAGGGAACGTGCATAAACCAGCGTCCGATCGTAAGCGTCGGCGAAAAGCTTGACAAAGGCGATGTTATCGCCGATGGTCCCGCAACGTCGAACGGAGAGATTTCGCTCGGCAAGAACGCTCTTATCGGATTTATGACATGGGAAGGTTACAACTACGAGGACGCCGTTCTTCTCAACGAGCGCCTTGTAAGAGACGACGTATATACTTCCATTCATATAGAAGAATACACGATAGAAGCAAGAGACACAAAACTCGGACCGGAAGAGATTACACGCGAGATTCCCAACTGCAGCGATGATACGCTCAAGGATCTCGATCAGGACGGCATCATCCGCAACGGTACCGAAGTCCGTGCCGGAGATATTCTTGTGGGTAAGGTCACGCCTAAGGGCGAAACCGAGCTTACGGCAGAAGAAAGGCTTCTTCGTGCGATATTCGGCGAAAAGGCAAGAGAAGTACGCGATACTTCGCTTCGTCTGCGTCACGGCGAGTCTGGTATAGTTGTAGACGTGAGAGTGTTCTCGCGCGAAAACTCCGACGAGCTTTCTCCCGGTGTAAACAAGACGGTAAGAGTTTACGTTGCACAGAAACGTAAGATCTCCGTCGGCGACAAGATGGCAGGACGTCACGGAAACAAGGGCGTTGTATCGAGAATACTTCCGCCCGAAGATATGCCTTACATGGCAGACGGCACTCCTCTTGATATAGTTCTTAACCCACTGGGTGTTCCTTCCCGAATGAATATCGGTCAGGTGCTTGAAGTGCATCTCGGTATTGCGGCAAGAACGCTCGGCGTTAAGGTAATGACTCCGGCATTCGACGGAGCAAAAGAATCCGATATTACGGAAGCGCTTAAAGAAGCAGGTCTCCGTTCGGACGGAAAGAGAATACTTTACGATGGCAGAACGGGCGAGCCTTTTGACAACCCCGTAACCGTAGGTATAATGTATTATCTCAAGCTCCATCACCTTGTTGATGATAAAATCCACGCAAGAAGCACAGGTCCTTACTCCGTTATCACGCAGCAGCCTCTCGGCGGTAAAGCGCAGTTCGGCGGTCAGCGTTTCGGAGAAATGGAAGTTTGGGCGCTTGAAGCATACGGCGCGGCATACACGCTTCAGGAAATACTTACCGTCAAGTCCGACGACGTAACGGGAAGAGTAAAGACCTTTGAAGCAATTGTAAAGGGACAGAATATACCCACGCCGGGTGTTCCGGAATCCTTCCGCGTGCTTGTAAAAGAGCTTCAGTCTCTTGCGCTTGATATACGCGTTCTCGATGAGGACGGCAACGAAATAGAGCTTTCGCAGCTCAGTGACCTTGAGGATGAGGCAGGTCCCGTATACGTTACGGAAGACGATGTCGGCGCAACGGTTGCGGGCGAAGGCGAAACTGACGATATGCTCGTTGAAGATGAAAACGGCGAAGTCGTTGAAGATGACGATGATTTCTCCGATGAGTTTTCGGAAGAGTATGACGGCGGGATCGATGATGATTTCGGCGATGATGAATGAGAGGGGAGAAATATAAATGGCAAAAAATGTTTTCGATTCTATAAAGATCGGGCTTGCCTCTCCCGAAATGATAAGAAGCTGGTCTCACGGCGAGGTAACAAAGCCTGAGACTATAAACTACCGCACGCTGCGTGCCGAAAAGGACGGACTTTTCTGTGAGAAGATATTTGGACCTACAAAGGACTGGGAATGTCTTTGCGGAAAGTACAAGCGTGTGCGTTATAAGGGTAAAGTCTGCGAAAAGTGCGGCGTTGAAGTAACGACAAAGAAAGTCCGTCGTGAGAGAATGGGTCATATAGAGCTTGCAGCTCCCGTATCCCACATCTGGTATTTCAGAGCCATTCCTTCAAGAATGGGAACAATACTTGACATCTCTCCCAGAGCGCTTGAAAAGGTGCTTTACTTTGCGCAGTATATAGTTCTTGATCCCGGCAACACTCCGCTTGAAAAGAAGCAGATGCTTTCCGAACGCGAATATCGCGATATGTACGAAAAGTACGAAAACGATTTCCGCGTCGGTATGGGCGCCGAAGCCATAAAAGAACTTCTTCACGAGATAGATGTTGAAAAGCTCTCCGAAGAACTTAAAGCCGAACTTGACGCTTCATCGGGTCAGAAGAAGCTGAAGATAATAAAGAGACTTGAAGTTGTGGAAGCTTTCCGCCGTTCGGGAAACAAGCCCGAATGGATGATACTTGATGTTGTTCCCGTAATTCCGCCGGAAATCAGACCTATGGTTCCACTTGACGGCGGCAGATATGCGACGTCGGACCTTAACGACCTTTACCGTCGTGTTATCAACAGAAACAACCGTCTTAAAAAACTGATGGAGCTTATGGCTCCCGAAATAATCATAAAGAACGAGAAGCGTATGCTTCAGGAAGCAGTTGACGCGCTGATAGACAACGGCCGTCACGGCAAGCCCGTTACAGGCGGTTCAAGCAGCCGTCCGCTCAAATCTCTTTCGGAGATGCTTCGCGGTAAGCAGGGACGTTTCCGTCAGAACCTGCTTGGTAAACGTGTCGACTATTCGGGACGTTCCGTTATCGTTGTCGGTCCGTCGCTTAAAATTTACCAGTGCGGACTTCCGAAGGAAATGGCGCTTGAGCTCTTCAAGCCGTTCGTTATGAAACGCCTTGTTGAAACGCAGAATGCGTCGAACATCAAGGATGCAAAGAAGAAAGTCGAAAGAGTAAGCCCCGAAGTATGGGACGCTCTTGAAAACGTAATAATGGATCATCCTGTTCTTCTCAACCGTGCTCCTACGCTTCACCGCCTGTCGATTCAGGCGTTCGAGCCGATACTTGTTGAAGGCAGAGCAATAAAGCTTCACCCGCTTGTTTGTACGGCGTTCAACGCCGACTTCGACGGCGACCAGATGCCTGTTCACGTTCCGCTTTCAAGCGAAGCTCAGGCAGAGGCGAGATTCCTTATGCTTTCGGCGAACAACTTCCTTAAACCTGCCGACGGTAAAGCCGTTACCGTTCCTTCTCAGGACATGGTGCTCGGTTCTTACTATCTTACGATAGACCGTGCGGGCGAAAAGGGCGAGGGCGGTTTTTATCGCGATTTCGACGAAGCTATGATGGCTTATGAAAACGGATATCTCGGAATTCACGCACCTATAAAGGTCAGAGTTTCAAAAGAAATAGACGGCGTGGTTCACACGGGAATAATAGATGCTACGCTCGGTCGTCTTATATTCAACAAGCCGATTCCTCAGGATCTCGGATTCGTTGACAGAAGCGATCCTGCAAAGCTTCTCGATCTTGAGGTCGCTTTCCCGACGGCGAAAAAACAGCTCGGCGAGATAGTTGACCGCACGATAAAGAAGCACGGTCCTACTGTTACCGCTCAGGTGCTTGATGATATCAAAGCCAACGGCTTCAAATATTCCACAAAGGCTTCTATCTCCATCTCCGTAAGCGATATGACGGTTCCGGAGGAGAAGAAAGAGCTTATTGCTGCGGCTGAACACGAAGTTGAACAGATAACAAAGAACTTCCGTCGCGGTCTTCTTTCCGACAAGGAGCGCTATGACAGCGTAATCAAGGTTTGGGAAGAAACAACAAAGAAGGTTGAGGAAGCGCTTCTCGCGTGTCTCTCCAGATATAACCCGATAAAGATGATGGCTGACTCAGGTGCGCGTGGTTCTATCGCGCAGATGAAACAGCTGGCAGGTATGCGTGGACTTATGTTCTCCGCAACCGGTAAAACAATGGAAATACCGATTAAGTCGAACTTCCGTGAAGGACTTAACGTTCTTGAGTACTTCATCGGTGCAAGAGGTTCCCGTAAGTCGCTTTCGGATACGGCTCTTAAAACGGCTGACTCCGGTTACCTTACAAGACGTCTTGTCGATGTTTCACAGGATGTCATCGTGAGAGAGGACGACTGCGGAACAAGAGAAGGCATCTGGGTGAGCGACGTAAAGGACGGCAACTCTGTTATCGAGCCCCTTGAAGACCGTCTGCCCGGAAGATATCTTATCGGCGACGTCGTTGACAAAACAACGGGCGAGGTTATCGCTCATGACGGCGAGTTTATCACTCCCGATACGGCGAAGAAGATCGTTGCTTCCGGCGCCGAAAGAGTACACGTCCGTTCGATACTCAAATGTAAATCAAAGCACGGCGTATGCGCTCACTGCTACGGTTCGGACATGGCTTCAGGAAAGACTGTCAGCGTAGGTGAGGCGGTAGGTATAATCGCAGCTCAGTCTATCGGCGAACCCGGTACACAGCTTACGATGAGAACTTTCCATACCGGCGGTATCGCGGGATCGGATATTACTCAGGGTCTTCCGAGAGTCGAAGAACTCTTTGAAGCACGCAGACCGAAGAAAACGGCTACGATTGCCGAAGTCAACGGTACTGTCAGAATTGCAGACGCAAAGAAGACAAGAAACGTTATCGTTACCACAGCCGAAGGCGAGGAAACGGTATATCCCATTCCGTTCGGAACAAAGATACTTGTTTCGGAAGGCTCTTATGTATCGCGCGGCGATGCGATTACGGAAGGTAATATGAGCCTTGCGGATATTACAAGAATCAACGGTCTTGACGCGGTTTATGATTATATCATCCGTGAAGTTCAGCGAGTTTACCGTTCACAGAGCATCAAGATAAACGATAAGCATATTGAGGTTATCGCTCGTCAGATGACAAGAAAGGTGAGAATCGAGGACGGCGGAGACACGACGCTTCTTACGGGAAGCATGGCAGATATAACCGAATTTGTTTCGGAGAACGAAGAGATCGAACGCAGAATCGCCGCAGGCGAAAGAACGCTCCGTCCCGCTACGGCAACTCCCGTTCTTCTCGGTATCACAAAGGCAGCTCTTCAGACGGATTCGTTCCTTTCTGCGGCTTCATTCCAGGAAACAACGAAGGTTCTTACGGACGCTGCAATCAAGGGTAAGGTCGATAACCTTCTCGGACTTAAAGAGAACGTTATCATTGGTAAGCTCATTCCTGCAGGAACGGGACTTGCATGCTATCGCGATGTTGAAGTCGAACGTGCACCCAAGCCCGAAGACGAAGAAGAACAGCTTTACCGTCGTCGCGGTCTTATGCCAATAAACCTCGACATTCGGTGAGCTTGAGCGAAAAACACAGTTAAAAACAAAAGGCATGCGTCAAAAATGCGCGTGCCTTTGATTTTTGTGCAAAAAAACGGAAATAATACTCTTTATAAGAGAGAAAATTTCTGAAAATTCCGTTGACAAAACGACTTTCTGATGGTATTATATAAGATATGTAAGTGTGTGATTAAAAGTGCGCACATTTGCACAAAAAACGGTATCTGTCTTTCGGAACCGCCCGAAAGGATAGATATATAAACATTTTATTTATTAAAAACGAAAGGAGGAAATGATTAATGCCTACCTTTAACCAGCTTGTCCGCAACGGTCGTCAGGAACGTCAGTACAAGTCCAAAGCTCCCGTGCTTCAGAAAGGTTTCAACTCCATCAAGAAGTCGACAACCGATCTCAGCTCGCCGCAGAAGAGAGGCGTATGCACAAAGGTGACGACGCAGACCCCTAAAAAGCCTAACTCCGCTCTCCGTAAGATTGCCAGAGTAAGACTTACAAACGGTCTTGAGGCGACATGCTACATCCCCGGTATAGGCCACAACCTTCAGGAACACTCGGTTGTTCTTATAAGAGGCGGCAGAGTACGTGACCTGCCCGGCGTACGTTACCACATCATTCGCGGTACGCTTGATGCACAGGGCGTTGCCAACCGTAAACAGGGACGTTCTCTGTACGGTGCAAAGCGCGGCAAGAAAGCCGCAAAATAAGACCGCATAACAAATGCGGAAAAGGTATTAAAATCTTATCGCAAGCGCTTTTGCTTTTGATAGATAATATGTTTATATTACCCGCGCAAATATGTGCGGGCGGACGGCAGAGCATCTTTTCAAAATGACAAAGCACAGCGGGAGGAAACTTTCGAGTACCTATGATATTCATTTTATGTGAAGGAGGGAATAACAGTGCCAAGAAGAGGTCAGATTTCCAAGAGAGATGTCTTGCCGGATCCGCTTTATAACTCCAAAGTAGTTACAAAGCTCATCAACAACGTTATGGAAGACGGCAAAAAGGGCGTAGCTCAGAAGATCGTTTACGACGCATTCGCAACGGTTGAAAGCAAAACGGGAAAGCCTGCTCTTGACGCATTTACGGAAGCATTGAACAACATCATGCCCGTACTTGAAGTCAAGGCTCGCAGAGTCGGCGGTTCGACTTACCAGGTCCCGATGGAGGTTCGCCCCGAAAGAAGACAGACTCTGGGACTTAGATGGCTCGTGCTTTTCTCAAGAAAACGCGGCGAGCGCAACATGTCCGAAAGACTTGCCGGAGAAATAATGGACGCCATAAACAATACAGGCGCCTCCGTCAAGAAAAAAGACGAAATGCACAAGATGGCAGAAGCCAACAAGGCTTTCGCACACTACAGATATTGATCATTTTGCCGACGAATTGTTCGCAGCGAGTATCAAACTGAACAACAAAAATTTATTTAAGGAGCTTAAACATGCCAAGAGAATATACGCTTGAACACACGCGAAATATTGGTATCATGGCTCACATCGACGCCGGCAAAACGACTACCACCGAAAGAATTCTTTATTACACCGGTAAGACACACAAGCTTGGCGAAACCCATGACGGCTCTGCCACCATGGACTGGATGGAGCAGGAGCAGGAAAGAGGTATTACAATTACCTCAGCCGCTACCACTTGTTTCTGGAAAGGTAACAGAATTAACATCATAGACACGCCCGGACACGTTGACTTTACGGTCGAGGTTGAGCGTTCACTCAGAGTGTTGGATGGTTCGGTAACAGTTTTCTGCGCCAAAGGCGGTGTTGAGCCGCAGTCTGAAACCGTATGGCGTCAGGCTGACAAGTACGGAGTCCCGAGAATGGCTTATGTCAATAAAATGGACATAAACGGCGCGGACTTCTATCGCGTAATCAAAATGATGAAGGAACGTCTTAAAACAAATCCCGTTCCGATTCAGCTTCCTATCGGCAAGGAAGATACCTTCAGAGGTATTATCGACCTTATCAACATGGAAGCAGACATCTATTATGATGATTTGGGCAAGGATATGCGCGTTGAGCCTATCCCTGCAGATATGGTAGACCTCGCAAACGAATACAGACAGAGCATGATAGAGGCAATCGCCGAATCAGATGAAGATCTGTTTGAAAAGTATTGCGGCGGCGAAGAATTGACAGTAGAAGAAATCAAGAAAGCGCTCAGAAAGGAAACCATTGCAAATAAGGTGGTTCCCGTAACGTGCGGTACGTCCTATAAGAACAAAGGCGTACAGAAGCTTCTTGATGCTATCGTCGATTATATGCCCGCACCTACCGATATTCCGCACATACGCGGTATAAACCCCGAAACAGAGCAGGAAGAGGAGAGACCTTCTTCCGATGACGCTCCGTTCGCGGCACTCGCATTCAAGATAATGACCGACCCTTATGTGGGCAAGCTCTGCTTCTTCCGTGTTTATTCGGGTTGCATCAACGCAGGCGAATCTGCGCTGAACACCGAAAAGCGTGCAAGAGAGCGTTTCGGTCGTATTCTTCAGATGCATGCAAACGAGAGAAAGGACATAGACGCTTGCTACGCAGGTGATATTGCTGCCGTTGTCGGAACAAAGAACACGACAACAGGCGACACACTGTGCGATGAAAAGCATCCTATCGTTCTTGAATCGATGGAATTCCCCGAACCCGTTATCAAGGTTGCTATTGAACCTAAGACAAAAGCGGGTCAGGAGAAAATGGGTATAGCCCTCGCCAAGCTGGCAGAAGAGGACCCGACCTTCAGAACCTATACGGATGAAGAAACAGGTCAGACAATCATCGCCGGCATGGGCGAGCTTCACCTTGAAATCATCGTAGACAGACTTCTGCGCGAATTCAAGGTTGAGGCAAATGTGGGCAAGCCTCAGGTTTCATATAAGGAAACCATCACAGCCACAGCTGATGAAGACTGCAAGTATGCACGTCAGTCCGGCGGTAAGGGTCAGTACGGTCACGTTAAGATAACGATCGAGCCGAACGAACCCGGCAAGGGCTACGAATTCATCAACAAAGTTGTTGGCGGAGAAGTTCCCAAAGAATATATCCCTGCGGTTGATGCAGGTATTCAGGGTGCGATGCAGTCCGGTATTCTTGCCGGCTACAACGTAGTCGACGTAAAAGTAACCCTTAACGGCGGTTCTTATCATGAAGTAGACTCGTCTGAAATGGCATTTAAGATAGCGGGTTCGATGGCCTTCAAAAATGCCATGAGAAAAGCTTCACCGATACTTACGGAACCGATCATGAAGGTCGTCGTAATTACGCCTGACGATTATCTCGGAGATGTTATCGGCGATATCAACTCGCGTCGCGGAAATATTCAGTCTATGGATCCGCTCAACGGCGCAACGCAGATAACCGCATCAGTACCTCTTTCCAATATGTTCGGATACGCAACAGATCTTCGTTCAAAAACACAGGGTCGTGGTCAGTATTCTATGGAACCCAGCCACTTCGCTCAGGTACCGAAGAACATTGCGGAAGAGATAATGGCCGGCAGAAAATCCGGCAACTAATCCACACAAAAAATTAAAAAATAAATGCGAGGCATAAAAGCTTCGCAAAACAAGGAGGATTTTATAATGGCAAAGGCTCATTTCGAAAGAACCAAACCGCACGTAAACATTGGTACGATCGGACACGTTGACCACGGTAAGACTACTCTTACTGCAGCTATCACAAAGGTGCTTTCTATTGCAAACGGCAAGAACGAATTCCTTGCTTATGACCAGATCGATAACGCTCCCGAGGAAAAGGCTCGTGGTATTACAATTAACACAAGACACGTTGAGTACGAGACAGAGAAGCGTCACTATGCGCACGTTGACTGCCCCGGACACGCAGACTACGTTAAGAACATGATCACAGGTGCAGCTCAGATGGATGGTGCCATCCTTGTTGTTGCTGCTTCCGACGGTCCCCTTCAGCAGACACGCGAGCACGTTCTTCTTGCCCGTCAGGTTGGCGTTCCCGCAATCGTAGTTTACCTCAACAAGTGTGACCTCGTTGACGACGACGAACTTCTTGAACTCGTTGAAATGGACATTCGTGACCTTCTCAACCAGTACGAATTCCCCGGCGACGATACACCCATCATTCGTGGCTCCGCAAGAGAAGCTCTTGAGAGCACATCCACAGACATTAACGCTCCCGAGTACAAGTCTATTCTTGAACTCATGCATGTTGTTGATGAATACATTCCTACTCCTGAAAGAAAATCTGATCTTCCGTTCCTTATGCCTGTCGAGGACGTATTCTCCATCACAGGTCGTGGTACGGTTGCTACGGGTAGAGTTGAGAGAGGTACAGTTAAGGTTGGCGATGTAGTTGAAATCGTTGGTCTCTCCGATGAAAAGAAGAGCACAACTGTTACAGGCGTTGAAATGTTCAAGAAACTTCTTGATCAGGCTGAAGCAGGCGACAACATCGGCGCACTTCTCCGTGGTATTCAGAAGAACGAAATCGAAAGAGGACAGGTTCTCTGCAAACCCGGCTCCATCCATCCTCACACAAAGTTCGTAGGTCAGGTTTACGTTCTTACAGAAAAAGAAGGCGGACGTAAGAAACCCTTCTTCCCCGGCTATCGTCCTCAGTTCTACTTCAGAACAACAGACGTTACAGGTACTATCCAGCTTCCCGAGGGCGTTGAAATGTGCCGTCCCGGCGATAACGTTGATATGACAGTTGAGCTTATCACTCCTATCGCTATTGAAAAGGGACTTAACTTCGCTATCCGTGAAGGCGGCAGAACAGTTGGTTCAGGCGTTGTTGCTACAATCATTGAGTAATTAACATTATGATTTTTCGGGGCAGGGTAACCTGCCCCGAAAAAATATAAAAAATCTTTGGGGAATGGTGTAAATCCATACCGGCAGTTATAGTCTGCGAACGCCTTCGGGCGCCGATGAGGTGAAACTCCTCAACCGACGGTACAGTCCGGATGAGAAAAGATTTGCGGATATATTTGTCCGCTTTTCCCCCTGTGTTTTCGGGGATTTTTTTATTTCCCGAAGAAAGGGAAAGTATGAAAGAAAATAAAATCAGCGTAAAATCAATAGCAACGGTAGGCGTGCTTGGAGCCGTTGCGACTATACTTATGTATCTTGAATTTCCGCTTACATTCTTAATTCCAAGCTTTGTAAAGTTTGATTTTTCCGATCTGCCTGCGTTGCTTGCGTCATTTGCACTTGGTCCGATTGCGGGAATAGCAGTATGCTTTATAAAATGCGTAATACATATTGCAGTATCATCAAGCGCGGGGGTGGGCGAGCTTGCAAACTTCATTTTAGGGTGCTGTTTTGTTTTGCCCGCGGGAATAATATACAAGCGTATAAAAACCAAAAAATCAGCTCTTATCGGCTCTTTGGCAGGGTCGCTCATAATGGCGGCAGCCAGTCTCCCCGTAAACTACTATATAACATATCCGTTCTATATGCGGGCATACGGGCTTTCGGAGGAGACGATAATTTCAATGTATCGTGCAATTCTTCCGTCGATTGAGAGCCTGCCGCAGGCACTTCTTATCTTCAATGTGCCGTTTACACTTGCAAAAGGGCTTATAGTTTCAACGATAGTTTTCTTCACTTACAAAAGACTTTCGCCCATCCTTCACGGAAGGAAATAATTTTGAAAACAAACGCATAAAATTGTGTAATAATATAAATTGGGAGTAAAGATATGCTTTTATCAATAGCAAGTTCCATATCCGATTTTTTTTTGAACACTGTGGGCAAAGAGCTTTGCGTGTTCTTCTGCTCGATGATACCGATAATTGAACTGCGCGGTGCAATACCGCTCGGTGCGGCATTCGGTATGCCTCCGCTTCAGACGTATTTGCTCAGTGTTCTCGGAAATATGGTTCCTGTACCTTTTATATTGCTTTTTATAAAAGCTGTAATCCGCCTTATGCAGAAAACAAAGGTATTCGCCGGATTTGCGAATTGGCTTCTTTCAAAAGCCGAAAAAAATAAAGAAAAGATATCAAAGTATGGCTTTTGGGGAGTTGCTGTATTTATAATGATACCTCTTCCCGGAACAGGCGCATGGACGGGTAGCCTTGTTGCGGCAGTACTTGATATGCCTTTCTGGAAGGCTATGCTTTCTGCCTTGCTAGGAGTTATGGCGGCAGGGGTTATAATGTCATTTATATCGTACGGCATTGCAGGCATAGTATAAAAATATAAAATTTCTATTGCATTATTAAAAAACCTGTGTTATAATATGCATATCTTATCAAGAGAGGTGGAGGGACTGGCCCTGTGAAGCCCGGCAACCTGTATTTATACAAGGTGCCAATTCCCGATAGATGAGATTTGTTTTAAGCATTTCGGTCGTCTTGGGGAAATCCAAGACGATTTTTATTCGGGACTGTTAAGAAATAATAGCTTAAAAAAGGAAAAACAAAAATGGCAACAAGATTTTTTGCAACCGAATCGGTGACGGAAGGTCATCCCGATAAAGTCTGCGACAGAATTTCGGACAGCGTGCTTGACGCGCTTCTCCGTCAGGATGAAAATGCGCGCTGTGCGTGCGAAACGGCGGTTACAACTCAGCACGTTCTTGTAATGGGCGAGATAACGGCAGATGCGAAGATAGACGTTGAAAAAACGGTCAGAGACGCGGTACGTGACATCGGATATACAAAGAAGGAATACGGATTTGACTGTGATAATCTCAAAATTCTTAATCTTATACATACTCAGTCGCCTGATATAGCGATGGGCGTAAATGAATCGCTCGAGGCAAAAGAGGGCGACGGCGACGGTTTTGATATCGGCGCAGGCGATCAGGGAATGGTATTCGGCTATGCGTGCAGAGAAACGGAAAATTTCATGCCGCTCGGATATTCGATAGCTACAAATCTTTCAAAAAAACTTGCGGCTGTAAGAAAAAGCGGTGATATAGCTTACCTCCGTCCGGACGGAAAAACTCAGGTAACCGTTCAGTATGACGGCGATACTCCCGTCAGACTCGACAATATCGTCGTTTCAGCTCACCACGATCCCGAAGCTACTCAAAAGCAGATTCGCGAGGACATAATCGAAAAGGTTATTTCTCCTATCGTACCGAAGCATTTGATTGATGCAAATACAAAAATATATGTAAACCCGACAGGCAGATTTGTTGTCGGTGGGCCGGACGGAGACAGCGGTCTTACGGGAAGAAAAATAATAGTTGACACATATGGCGGCTATTCAAGACACGGAGGCGGCGCATTTTCCGGCAAGGATGCAACGAAGGTTGACAGAAGCGCCTGCTATGCGGCAAGATATGCGGCAAAGAACATAATTGCATCCGGCGTGGCTGACAGATGCGAGGTTCAGATAGCTTATGCTATCGGCGTTGCGCATCCGCTTTGCATAAACGTAAACACATTCGGAACGGGAAAACTTTCCGACGAGAAAATTGCAAAGGCTTTGCGTGAAACTGTGGACTTCCGTCCGGCGGCAATAATTTCGTACTTCGGACTCAGAAAGCCCATATTTGCTCCGCTTTCGGCATACGGTCATTTCGGAAGAGAAGAGCTTGGCGTTCGCTTTGAAAAAACCGATATAGCCGATATAATAGCAGACAAACTCGGACTCAAGATCTGACATAAAACAGAATAACAAACGGGCGACCTTTTTCATATCATATGATAAAAGCAAAAAGGAGCCCGTTATGTATATATTTATAAAGATTTTTCTTTCATTCTGCATTTTTTACGGAATTTATATTATTGTGACTGCGGTGATCTCGTCTCATGCCGGCAAAGAGCTTAAACGTCGAGGGTGCAGCTGTGACGACAAAGAAATAAGCATTTATGCGGATTCCGAAAACGTTGAATACTGCATACGAGCTGCGATAGCCGAATCGGCTTTTAAGGTAAAAAAAATAACGGTGAATGTTCCGTCATCGTCGCCCGAAAGGGAAAGGACAGCGGAAATAGCCGAACGATTCAGAAGAAAGTACAAGAATATTAAGATAAATTATAACTAAAAGGAACCAAAATGGACGGTATTGGAATCGGTGAGGAGCTAATAAAAATCTCCGGAATTATTGAAAAAATAATATATCAGAACGAAGAGAACGGATACACCGTTTGCGATATCGCCACCGATGACGACGAGCTTGTTACGGCGGTCGGGATCATGCCGTATCTTTGCGAGGGCGAGAGTATTGAAGCCGGCGGAAAGTGGACGGTGCATCCGCAGTTCGGGCATCAGTTTTCGGTTGAATATTACGAAAAGCAGCTTCCGTCGACTGAGAGCGCAATACTGAAATATCTTGCCTCCGGCGCAGTACGCGGAATAGGCAAGGCTACGGCAAAGCGTATAGTTGAAAAATACGGACTTGACAGCTTCGATGTTATTGAAAAAAATCCCGAATGGCTTTCCGATATTACGGGAATTTCACCGAAGAAGGCAAAGGAAATAGGGGAGAGCTTCAAATCGCAGTTCGGTATGCGTGCGGTTATGATGTTCTGCCGCGATTATTTCGGACCGCTTATGTCGGTCAAAATATATAAGCGCTTCGGCAGCGGAGCGGTTGATATGATAAAAGCCAATCCATATCTTCTGTGCGATGAAATAAGCGGAATAGGCTTCGAGAAAGCAGACGCTGTCGCACGTTCGCTCGGAATTCCCAAGGATTCAAGGGAGAGAATCGCTGCCGGAATAAAATTCGTGCTTACATATAATCAGTATTCGAGCGGACACGTTTATCTTCCGCAGAATAAGCTTGTGGAAACATCGTGCAGACTGCTTTCGTGCAGTACGGACGATGCCGAAAACGAGCTTGGCGCGCTTGTGATGCGAGGAGAGCTTGTGCTTGAAAAGTTTGACGGAAGAAACTGCATTTACACAAAGGAATCACATAGGGCGGAAAAATATATAGTTGAAAAGCTGGACGAGCTGTCAAAGGCGGATCATAGCATAGATACGGCAAATGTTGCAACACTTATAGAGCGGGTTGAGGTTGAAAACGGAATATCGTACGCCAAGCTTCAGCGAAAGGCGATAACGGATTCGCTTTGTCAGGGCGTGTTTGTGCTTACGGGAGGACCCGGAACCGGTAAGACTACTGTTGCAAGGGCGATAATACGAATATTTGAAACGCTCGGTCTTTCAGTTGCGCTTTGCGCGCCTACAGGTCGTGCCGCAAAAAGAATGACAGAGGCGACGGGCAGGGAAGCGAAAACGATTCATCGATTACTTGAAACAGAGCGCGGCTCCGATGATGAGCCCAAATTTCATCGCGGCGAGAACGCTCCGCTTGATGAGGACGTTATACTTGTGGATGAATCTTCTATGATAGATATTTATCTTATGGAGTCGCTTCTGCGCGCCGTAAGACCGACTGCACGTCTTATCATGATAGGCGATGCAAGCCAGCTTCCGCCGGTAGGTCCCGGATGCGTTTTCAAGGATATCATAGCTTCTGACAGGTACAATACGGTTGAACTCAAATATATTTTCCGCCAGGCTATGGAAAGTCTGATCGTAACAAACGCTCATGCGGTAAATGACGGAGAGCATATAGATCTTACAAAAAAAGACGGAGATTTCTTTTTTCTTCCGCGCGAAACGGACGAGCTTACAGTGCAGACGGTGATGGAGCTTTGCAAAAAGCGTTTGCCGAAGAGCTACGGACTTTCCGTTTTTGACGGCATACAGGTCATAACGCCGTCGAAAAAAGGTGTTGCCGGAACGGAAGCGCTTTGCAGTGCGCTTCAAAGCGTAATAAATCCGCCTTCAAAAAGCAGGAAGGAGTTCAGACGCAGAACGACAGTGCTTCGCGAGGGAGACAAGGTTATGCAGGTAAAAAACAATTACGGTATAACATGGACTCGTCCGGACGGCGGAGAAGGAACGGGCGTTTTCAACGGAGATATCGGAGTTATAGTCAGAATAAGTAATTCCGAAGAAAAAATAACCGTCGATTACGATGGCAAAACAGTTGAATATGATTTTGTATCGGCAGAGGAGCTTGAACTTGCTTATGCCGTTACAGTGCATAAAAGTCAGGGCAGTGAATATCCGATAGTGATTATTCCGCTTTACCGATATACGCCGAAGCTGCTTACGAGAAATCTTCTTTATACGGCGATAACAAGAGCGCAGAATATGGTAGTCCTTGTCGGTGACGGAGCGGTTGCCGATATGATGGTAGACAATAACCGTCAGACAAAGCGTTATACGGGGCTTGAATATTTTCTCGGGAGGTTTGACGAAAGTGAAACTGACTGAGCTTATCTTTCCTCCCAAATGCCTGCTGTGCGGAAAGGTGACGCACGGCGAATATCTTTGCAATGATTGCATCGAAAAATATAAAACCATCTGCGACAAGCCCTGCAATATCTGCGGCAGACCACAGGCTGATTGCAGATGCCATCACATAGACGGAGTTGACACGGAAATCCACGTCTTCGAATTCGACGAAGGAATATCAAGAAAGCTTATATATTCTCTCAAACACAAAAACAGCAGACGTCTGCGCGAATTTCTTGCAATCGAATGCAAACGAGCCTTGATTTCGGCAATAACAGATATAGGCGGATTTTCGGAATGTGTGCTTACATATGTTCCGAGAAGCAGGGAAAGCATAGCCGAATACGGCTTTGACCACGCAAAGGAGCTTTGCAAAATAATATCGCGCCTGACCGAAATTCCGATGCAAACGCTTTTTGTGCATGGGAAAAGCTCGCAGAAGCAAAAGGAGCTTACCGCACAGGAAAGACGTGATAATGCCGAAAGCGCATATTCCGGTGCGAAGAATGTCAAAGCTCCGTATAAGGTTATAATAGTAGACGATGTTACGACTACGGGCAGCACTATATCAAGCTGTGCCAAGATTGCAAAAGCTCTCGGGGCGGAATATATAGCTTCGCTTACGGTAGCGTTTACTCCCAAAAAAGAACATGAAAGAGGTGCTATCATTTGACAAAGACAAATAAAAAAAGACTTCTTATAATAGTCCTTTGCGCTGTTTTAATGGCGGCGGCGCTATTTTCCGCATATGTTTTAAGATATCATTTCTGGCGTATTTACGGGTTTATCGACGGAATGAGAAAAGGAGAGAAAGGAATTCTTTCACAGATAAGCGTTGATACAGCAACGCTTAAAAGTCTTGAAATATCGGAGCTTGAGGGTACGGAAGGCATAATATACAGTAATGTACTTTGGCTCGTGAATTCTTCGCATCCGCTTTCGGAGCAGGATGTTCCCGCTGTTGCTATAGTAGACGACAAGAACAGTGTCAGTACTTATGCGCTTTATGATATGGAGCGTCTTTTCGCGGAGGTTAAAAATCGCTTCGGCAAAGAGCTGATTCTGACAAGCACATACAGAACGCGCGAATATCAGGCGTGGGTATATGAAAACAATCCTTACGCAGTTCCCGCAGGAACAAGCGAACACGAAACGGGACTTGCTGTTGATGTGAAGATAGACGGATATCCGCAGAAGAGATTTATAAACAGCGAAGTCGGCAGATGGATAGCGAAAAATTCATATAAGTTCGGGTTTATCATACGTTATCCTATGTGGGGCGAAGAGCTTACGGGTGTCGAATATGAGCCTTGGCATCTGCGTTATGTAAGCGAGCCGCACGCCGAGATAATATACCGCAGTAAAATTACGCTTGAAGAATATGCCTCTCTTTACGAGGATGGCAAATTCTATTCTTACGGAGATTATGTTATATCTCATCAGTCCGGCTCGGAGAGGAAGCTACACTTTCCCGATACGGATGGAAACATTTATGTTTCTCCCGATAATGCGGGAGGGTATTATATCTGGGCGAAAAGATAAAAAGAAATGCGTCGATGAAATCGGCGCATTTTTTGATATTGCTACGGATATTTTCAATAGTCCGCAAGGATAAAGCCATCAGCGGTTGGGAGCAAAAGATAAAGCACCTTTACCCTACGGGAATCGATTCTCGCAGCACGATGATGCTCGGTCGTCGCGGCTCTGACAGCCATCTAAGGCTGTCATTCACTTCCGCTTCTTCGATTCCCTCGGAGCCAAAAAAATAAAAGCACCCAACGGGTGCTTTTATTTTTTTTGGTGAAGTGACCGATGCAATGTCCGAACTGTTTTTCATGGATTCAATTTCTTCTGAGGTCGGTATGGTGATAGGCGTATCATCGAAAGTAAGAAATACTTTAAAATGATCGTCATAAACAATTATTGCTTTTACAAGCCCGTCAATCAGGCGCTCCTTGTTCTTCTCTATTCTCAGATCGAGCTTGCGGAATTTATCAAGTGTGAAAAGAATAAATTCTTTTGAGATTTTCGGCTTCTTATCTTCCTCTGCTTTAATATTCGCCGTAAGGCTTTCCTCCTCGTGTTCCAATTCCTCAAGCCTTGAGCGCGTGGTTCGTGTCACAATTCCTTGTTCTATGGCTTTCATAATGTTGTCAATAGAAGAGCGTACCTGTTTCAGTTGAGCTTCAAGTGCGGGAATCATCTCATTTTCTTCGCTTAAAAGTGCCATTACATCGTCTGCCATGCGATCAATCGTTTTGTCATCACTCAACCATGAAGTGATTTTTTCGAGGATGATATTTTCTGTCCAATCCTTGCGGAGAGCTTTACGATCGCACTCATGGCGCTTTGCACTTGCGCATTTGTAATAGCGGTAGATCGCACCGTTGGGCTTGTTTGCACTGTCACCTACAAACATGGAATGACAGGTGCCGCAGAAAAGTTTTGTCGTCAGTAGATACTTTTCCGGAGCCTTTGCCTTGCCGGTTGCGTGTTTGTTCTGCCCCATACGGATTGCCACGCGGTCAAAAATATCTTTGGAAACAATAGCGGGTATCGCATCGGGAACGGCGATATCCTTATAAGCATACTCTCCGATATATCGACGGTTGGAAAAAATACGGGCGAGGGAGTTCTTGTTGAAACGATTACCTCTTGATGTCCGGATGCCTCTGGCATTAAGGTCTTCAATGATTTCGGTAATGGATTCTCCGCCGGCATACCTGCGAAACATTTCAATCACAAGCGGTGCCTGCGCAGGATTGATCTGATAATGCTGTTCCTCATCAATCATATAACCGAAAGGAACTGTTCCGCCGTTGAAACGGCACTTGAGCGCGTTTTCGGTCATGCCGCGGGTTACCTTTTCGGCGAGGTCAGCGGAATAGTATTCCGCCATACCTTCCAACACCGATTCGAGGATAATTCCTTCCGCACCTTCGGAGATTGCTTCGGTGGCGGAAAGAACGCGGACATCATTCTTTTTCAGCATTGCCTTGTACTTTGCCGAATCATAGCGATTGCGGGAGAAGCGGTCGAGCTTCCATACGATCACCACATCAAACGACTTCTTTCCGCTGTCCTTAATCATTCGCTGAAACTCGGGACGATTGTCGGTCTTGGCAGAATAGGCGCGGTCAATATAGGTAGCGACAATATCAATGCCATTCTTTCGGGCAAACGCTGTGTTTTCTCGGATCTGTCCCTCAATCGACTCTTCGCGTTGGTTATCCGAGGAATAGCGTGCATAGATAACGCCTCTCATCATGTGCCTCCTTTCGGTTTTGTCGATAAAGATTATACCATATGAAATTGTATTTGTCAAGTGTAATATCCAATAATATTGTATATGCGTTTTCAACAGCACAATATAATTGCATAAGACAAAAAGCTCAATATGATATCAATTCGAGCTTCAATAGAAAAGCAGTATGCAGGCCCATAGTTGGGCTTACATACTGCTTTTTAAGAAATTATTTATTATCTTGCTTTCATAAGAAACACTATGACATAAAAACAATAAAGTTGACATTAAAACCTTGCATTTGGCATAATTCGGTGATATACTCAAATTGTCTGTTGGTATAAGTTTACAGACGAGAAAGGTATGGTTTATGTTACCTATAATTGCAGCTATAAATGATGAAAGCGACAGAGATTTTGTCGAGGATATTTATAATAAATACGGCAAGAAAATGTATCTTGTTGCATTTGGCGTCCTGAAGAAAAAAGTGGATGCCGAAGATTGTGTCCATGATGTGATAAAGATAATTATTAATAACATTGAGCGATTTCGCAATGCTGATTATAACCACTTGATAAATCTGATTGTAAAATGTACCCGCAATGATGCAATAAACAAGTACAATAAGGAAAAGAAAAAGCGTGAAATCGAAACAGACTTTCATATAAGGCTCGACGCTGATGGATTTTACAAGGACATTGAAATTGAACTTGCTGATAATTCCGAGCATTTTGATAACATTCTGATAAATGAAGAAAATAAAAAAAGGCTTGCTGAACTTATTTCGGGTCTTGATGATATATACCGTGATGTTTTATATCTTAAGTATCAGATGTTTATGTCCAACTTTGAAATTTCGAAATTGCTTTCTGTTTCGGAAAATGTTGTGAATGTCAGACTTTGCAGAGCAAAGAAAATACTGCTTAAGACAAGGAGCGAAGAATTGTATGAACTGCGGAAAAATTGATAAATATGATTATCTGATAGCCATGGCAACATTGGATGCCGGACTTGACGATGCTGGGATGTTTGAAAAGTTGGACGCATCTGAAGTTGTATTAAGCAATTGTACTATAAACAAAATAAATAACTTGATAAAGTCAAGCAGAAAATGTAAGACAAAAGATAACTCGAAAGCAAGAACCGTGCTTTCAAGGGTAGCTGTGATTGCGCTTGTAGTGATGTCGATTGCATTTGCGGCGATGATGAGTGTATCTGCTATCAGGAATGCCATATGGAATACTATTGTTGAATGGTACGATAAGTACATATCAATTGATTACAAGCCAGAGCAATCTGAATCTGTTCCTGCCACAATTGAAGAAATCAGGAAGCCCACTTTATTGCCGCAGGGAGCGGAGGAAGAAATAATTACTAATACGAGCGTTGTGTATTTCTCAGAGTATTACTCGGGCGACGAATGTATTATGTCGTTCAAGCAATCGGTATTGGATTCCGAAGAATCATATATTGATGCTGAGCTGGGAACGATGCAGAAAATAAAAATCGGTAACTTTGAAGCAGTAGCACTTATATATCAAAAAAATGATAGTATGAAAATTTTGTGGAATGATGGCGTATACAAATATGATATTACCGGATTTAATCTTGAGTTGCAAACATTGATTTTAGTCTCTCAAAGCGTGTCGGATTTGTCAATTTCGCCAAATTAACGGTGATATCTTGTTGAAATTTAACGAAAATAAAAAAACGCTGGGAAAATTGTAATTTTCCAGCGTTTTTCTTGTTATATAAAACGACAATAAACAAAAAAGAGAGGTATTAATTATGAAAAAAATTGTCAAATTATGCTTGCTGGCCTTGACCAGTATTCTTGTGCTGTCTTTGATGACCGTATCTTGCTTTGCAGCGCAACCTCCAACGGTTATGCCACTGTGGGATAACATATTAGACATTGACTTGATTATTGGCTTTGACGGGAACAGCGGAACTGCTACTGCCACCTTAAGCAAGCAGCCCGGTGCAACAAGATCTGAAGGAACTCTTACATTATACAGGCAAGTCGGTGATAACTGGATATATGTTGATTCGGCATATAAAAGCTCCACACGGGGACTTGCAGTAAGCATTGATTTTTATGCCGAAAGCGGAGTGCAGTATAAGGCTGTATTTGAAGGCACGGCATATCGCGGAGATGTTGGAGAAAGCCATACGATAACAAGATATAAGACTTGTCCGTAAAAATCATATCTAGATTGTTTTCTTCGACAATTTGTGATTTCGTTTTACACAAATAAGTATACAAAAACAAGTAATGGCGCCTCCCCAATATTCAACAACAAAAAGACATTAAATTTTAGGAAGGACTAAAAAATGAAGAAAATATTTACAAAACTATTATCTGTTTTTATATGCGCGCTTATGATAGCTTATCTTTTGCCGACGTCAGTATATGCTTCGGCTATAAACAGGATTTCAAAACCGACTGTACAGGAACAAGGGCAAAGTGTGGATGGAGATGCAGAACCATACGCTATCGGTGAAGATATTTCGTTACGTAATGAAAATACTAAGTATATTCGGATGTCGGACGGTTCATATCATGTTGCAATGTACGAAACTGCCGTCCATTATCTTGACGAAGATGGAGATTGGGATGAAATTGACAATACGCTTGTATCTTCTTCGTCAAATGATACAGATGGTTTCGCCGGTGTTTCAAACTTAAAGGGCAAGTGGTCTGTAAAGTTTGCAAACAACAGTAGCTCGTCAAAGCTCGTAGCAATAAAAGATTCAGAATACAAGCTCAGTTTTCATCTTGTTAATGCAAATAAAAGCAAAGCGGCTACAGTTATTCAACCGGACCTTTCGGAAAACGACGAATCGTCTGTGCTTGAACGCATATTGATTGTCAAAAAAGGCATTTCAAGAGTTAAATATTTGGACATTCTTGATGGAGTAGACATTGAGTATGTGATGGTTGGAAATTCTATAAAGGAAAACATTATAGTAAAAAACAAGTCCGGTAATTATCAATATGTTTTTGATATGAAGCTTAATAAGCTTACTGCAGAACTTATCGATGAGAAGTCTATCGTTATTAAAGACGAAAAAAACGGAGATGTCGTGTACACGATGACGGCTCCGTATATGGTTGATGCAAACGGAGAATATTCAAGTAATGTTTCGTATAGACTTGAAAAAGTAAAGAATAAAGAATATCGTGTAACCGTTCTTGCTGATGAAACATGGATGAATGAAGAATCTCGAGCATTTCCAGTTACCATAGATCCTCCGATAAGCGCAGGTGGATTCGATACACAGAATGTTGATGACGCACATGTTAAGAGCGGAAGTCCTGATCAAACATTTAACAGAGAAGGATATCTTTATGCCGGATATGACAGTAATGCCGGCGCGGGTAAAAACAGAATATTTTGGCGTCTTAACACTCCGCCTTCGATTCCTTCGAACAGTGTAATTGTAGATGCCAAACTTTCATTGGGGCAGTTGAGCAATAACGGATACTCGGCTGTTGCAAGTGCTAATTTTTTAACGCTTGCACTGAGAAAGGTCGTCGAAGAGTGGAACGCAGAAACGATAACATGGAGCAATATGCCAGATGTTGAAGATACGATATACGATTATCAGAACACAAACGCAACACTTAACGGGCAGTACCTTACATGGGATGTTACAGCCATCGCAAAAGCGTGGCATTCAGGAGAAGAAAACAACGGCGTTGCAATCTATCCGGATGTTGAATACGATGGTCAAGGTAACGGTAAGTGGGCAAATGCAAGATTTATTTCCTGTAACATGCCAAGCAATCAAAGTCTTGCGCCAATTTTCACAGTGACATATCGCAACACTACAGGGCTTGAAGATTACTATACGTATCAGACACAGTCTATTGGCAGAGCAGGCGTCGGATATATAAGCGATTACACTTCCCAACTTACACTTGTAAATACTGATATCGTTAAAAGCAGTACGATCTTATCATTTAACATAAATCATATTTATAACGATGGTCATACCGGGTCATTCTATACCGGAATTACTGCCACGGGTGCTTCCACGGAGTCTCCTGCAAATTATGGAAATATGAAGCTGGGCTACGGATGGAAATTGAATATCCAAGAAACCGTATATTCTGTTACTTTCCAAGTTCCAAAAACATCGTCAAAAGAGTCATATTCGGTAACATACCTTGTCTATAACGATGGTGATGGAACAGAACACTACTTTTGGGGAGACCAAGATCAAAACCCAAACCTCTTTGTTGATGAAGATGGGCTTGGGTTGGAAATATCAAAGTCGAATAACACGTATGTAATGAAAGATGCCAAGGATAATGTTAAAACCTTTGTCAATGGGCTTCTTTATAAAGTATCGGATGCGAATGGCAATATAATAAAAATAGTTTATAATACTTCGAATGGTCAGCCCACAACAGGCGCCAATCGAATAGTTCGGGTTGTCAGGTATAACAGCGGATATCAGACAGAGAGTTCTGCTGAGACAATAGCGACATTTACATATGATTCATACGGCAATTTGACTTCTATAAAAGATTCTATAGACAGATCAACCGACTTTACATATGTCGGCAATTTGCTCACCGCTGTTCAGTACCCGGATTCTCAAACAATTCAGTATGGATATCAATACAAGACTGTAAACAGTCAACAGATTGCATTTTTGAGCACGGCGTATGATGCGGAGTCCAAATATGGCATTCAATATACGCGCGGAAGTAACTGGAACCCTTATGCAGTTACATATGTGAAAGAGTATTATAGCAATGGGACAATTGTTCAGTATGGTCAAGAGTTCTCGGTAACCAATACGTTTGGTGAGAAGACGGAATATCGTTATTCTGGGCCAGACAGTATAAATGGAAATGCAGATGACATTATAGTAACATACCTTTTTGATTTCAATGGTCGTTCTGCAAATGTTTATACGACGGATGTCACATATAATACTGTCTATGGTGCAAGCACAGTAACTTATACGCCAAATGCTTCAGAGGGAACAAGCCTGTTTAAACAGCGAAACAGAATATCTTCGCTTGGAAGCATCGGCGTCGCACCAAGAAACTATATAGCCGATGGCAGTATAGAGTTTACCGGAACTACGCTTTACATGGGCGGAAGTCAAGGCACATACTGGTCATCATTCGGAAGCACCTCGAGTATTTCTGCTTCGATTACATCATTAAAGCCAAGAACGGGAAATTATTCTATTAAGTTAACATCAACATCTGCAAGCTCCGACGAAGCAGGATATACATACAACACCGGTAATATGACTTTAAAAGCGGGACAGACATATACTTTTTCTGCGCATGTTAATCTGGAATCTTTTTCCGGATTATCGTCGGGAGGTGTATATCTGAAAGCCGCATCCGTATCGGAAACATTCGTCGGCAATAAAGTAAAAACTGATCTTACAACAGATTTGATAGAGAACAACTGGCAAAGGCTGAGCGTTACTTTTACGCCTACCGTTAACGGAGTGTTCAATTTAAGTTGTTGTGTAGTAAACGCAACAGGAACTGCATATTTTGATGACTTCCAGTTGGAAGAGACTTCTGCACCGTCTTCATACAATATGATTTCGAACGGTGCAATGAGAACAGAACAAGCATGGTATACAGGAACAAATGCCAATTCGGAATTTGCCGCGGCGTTCATTAAAGATATCATATACAATTCTATCAGTATATCAGGCAAAATGACTTCACCGTCGTATTCTTTCCAGGATATAAATGTCGGAAAATCTTCTAACACAACATTTATTTTATCCGGATGGGCATATGCGAAATCCGTTACATTGGAGGATACACATAAATTTAATGCCGAGCCTGTAAGGTTCAGCCTGAGCGCATGTATTGAATATTCGGATGGAGTTCTTGAAGACCATTTCATAAATTTCAATCCGGATATAATGTCTGAATGGCAATATACATCAGGCGTAATTGTGCCGAAAAGAGCCAATCAGACAATCAATAAAATCACAGTATACCTTAACTATGGTTTTAATGCAAATAATGCATTTTTCCGCGATATAGCTCTTGTTGAAGAAGAAGTACAGACATATAGCTATGATGATAACGGAAACTTGATAGCAGCAACTCAAACCGACAATTCAACAATAACATCAAGTTACGAAAACAATAACATTACATCTATAAGCCAAAACAATAAAAATTACGAGTACACTTACAAAACGACAGGAAACAAGCATCTGCTTGACACTGTAAAAAATGCCGGTGTCACAATGAAGTTCACCTATGACAGTGCAGGAAATGTCACAGGAACAACTATTTCAGGCATTAGTTATGACAAGACATTGATTTCATCAACAAGTTATACGAATAACGGCAATGCCATAAGCAGTTCTACTGACGCGAGTGGTATAACAAAGAGTTATTTGTATAATGATCGCGGATTGCTTGTCGGAGAAACAGATGCAAACGGCGTGACAATGCGCTATGATTACCACGCCGGGAATGACCGTCAGACGGTTGCTTACATTTCCGGGCTTGTGTCAGCAAGCTATAATTATCTCAATGGTGCACTTGATAATATTATCCGCGGAGGATACATAGCCGGAGATTCTGAAAAGAAGAATCAGATATATACATTCAACCGCGATAGCTTTGGTAATGTTACAAGTGTAAAAGTAGGAAACTATACGCTCGTTACTTACACATATGGCTCGAAGAACGGACACCTTACACGCACAACATATGGCAACGGAACTTACATAGACAATGTATATGATAAGCTCGATCGTGTTGTGGAAATCAAGGTGAACGGTGAGACAAAATATAAGTATACATATGCGGGAAATGGCGATTTGTACAGTATTGAAGACATTGACAGTGACATAAAATTCTGCTATAATTATGACAGTCTCGACAGATTGATATCAAGCTATCAGCTGATAGGTTCCAACATAACTCTTCTTACTCAATATGATTATGACAACGAAAACCGTGTGTCCGTTTATCATTGCGGTATCGAGGGAGCTGCAGGCGGAACTCTCGGGCACACCTATAGCTATACATATAATTCAAATGACGGAAATCTGTCAAAAATCAGCGTAACAGGCAACAATATTTACGGCGACAATCTTGTCTATACTTATGATAATCTGAAGCGGCTTTCCAGGAAGAGCATAACCGGTCAGTATCGTACGCTCGCTCAGGAATATGGGTATCGTAACATTTCTTCCACGAGAACAACCCTTCAGATTCAGGATTTGACATGGACTTTGCAAGGCACGACGACACTTGCATATTCATACACTTATGATGCGATCGGTAACATCACAGAAATAAGAAAAGACGGCTCGCTTGTTGCTTCATACACATATGATAGCCAAAGTCAACTTAAAAGCGAAACTCTGTACGATCAGGATCTGTTCTACACTTACAATTATGACAGCTACGGAAATATTCGCAGTGTATACAAGCGTCAGTACAGCACGAATACCCTGATCAACTATGAATCCTACGACTATAACGATTCATCGTGGCTTGACAAGCTGACATCATATAACGGAACCGGCATAACATATGACAGCATCGGAAACCCATTGTCATATTACAATGGCGGAAGTTATAGCTTTACATGGACTTCGGGAAGAAAACTTCAGACCTCATCTCACAACGGTGTAAACTCATTTTACGCATACAATGCTGACGGACAACGAATAAAGAAAATCTGCAGCGGAACAATATATAACTATTATTATTCGGACGGAGCGCTCGTGCGCCAGACCGGAGGAGGAAACACAATCGACTTCCTATATGACGAAAACGGAAGTGTTTACTCCATAGTATATAATGGCACGCAGTATTATCTTGTAAAGAATCTGCAAGGCGATGTAACGCAGATACGCAGCGTCTATGGTACGGTTTTGGTTGAGTATGCATATGACGCGTGGGGCAATGTCCTTGATATAAGCGGTACATATGCATCGACACTGGGTCAGAATAACCCCATACGCTATCGCGGATATTATTACGATTCAGAGACGAGCCTCTATTATCTCAACAGCCGGTATTATGACCCTGCTATGAGAAGGTTCATAAATGCGGATGATCCCGAGATAATTGATGGTGGTAACGATCACATTCTCGAAAACAACCTATTTGCTTATTGCTTTAACAACCCGGTCAATATGACAGATGATACCGGATATTTGCCAAAATGGGCAACAAATTTGGTTAAAGTCGGTATTGGCGCACTTGCGATTGGAATTGGAGTTGCTGTGACTGCTGTTACAGGTGGAGCAGCTGCACCAGTATTAGTGGCATCTCTTAAGATAGCAGTTACAAGTGCAGCAATAGGAGCGGCTGTTAGAGCGGGAACGAGCGCAGTAAATCACCGCATTTCAACAGGAAGTTGGAATGGGGTCGGGAAATCCGCCTTAAGTGGTGCTGTTGACGGAGCTGCTGATGGTTTTATGTTGGGGGGCATTTCAGCAGGTGCTACATTTACTACTGTTGCTGCGAAAGGAGTGAAAATACAGCAGATAGGAAAATTAAAGCCTACCAATAAATCAGGAAAAGGTTATCATGGGGTGCAGTATAAAAATAAAAGAGGAAGTTTAAAATCATTTGAACTCCACCCTCCTCACAAAAGTGGTCCTCACCGGCAATGGCACTGGCAACAGAACACATGGAATCCAAAAACAGGTGGAATTACAGGACGTTCAATTCACTGGACACTGTTTGGTAGGAGATTGTGATGAAATTTGAATATGATAAAAGTAAGACACAGCGTATTATAAATCATGAAGATGTAATGCTTAAAACATATTCTAAGATTATTAGTACATATTCATCATTGTTTAAACAATATGATTGCTCTCTTGAAGTTAGACTTTTTTGGATTGATTTTTCTACCAAGAAGCGTTCTGACCGTCGTTTGCCGTTTCATATTGGTTATGCATGTTATGTATGTTGTGAAGTTCAGAGAGACGGCAAAGAAGTACAAGTAAAAAGTGTTGATGGCGAAGCAGATTATTATTCATTATCAGCTACATGGATGGTGTCGTCAATAGAACGGAGTTTTTTAAAAGCAAAAGTATCACTATATTCAGACACCGATGACACAGAAAACGACATGAAAGAATTGTTTCGGTTGTTATCCAATAGTTAATAAAGTGTGATATATGTATCACGATGTCATCCGTTATAGAGCTTGTAATACTATACCAGCAAGCAACGCCTTTTGTGATCAAAATATCGAGATAAGTTCAAGCTATAAAATGTTATGGAAGCACTCTTGTAAAGAATCCGCAAGGAGATGTAACGCAGATATGCAGCATCTACGGAACCGTTCTGGTAGAATACGCATATGACGCGTGGGGCAATGTGCTTGATATAAGCGGTACATATGCATCGACGCTGGGTCAGAATAACCCCATACGCTATCGCGGATATTATTACGATTCAGAGACGAGCCTCTATTATCTCAACAGCCGTTATTATGACCCTGCTATGAGAAGGTTCATAAATGCGGATGCTGCTATTGGACAGATCGGAAATGTTCAAGGCACAAATATGTTTTCTTATTGTTTCAATAACCCTGTGAACATGTCTGACCCGACTGGTAATTGGCCTAAGTTGAGCGCAATTTTTGCAGTAGTCGCAGTTGCTGCTGTTGCAGTAGCTGCCGTTGCTGCTGCGGTTGTTACTTGCGGAGTGGCTGCACCAGCAATGATCGTTGCAGGCGGAGGAATTATTGGTGGTATTTCTACTGGAACAGTTGCAACGGCCGCCGCTATTGGAAGCGCTGCGTTAACCGTAGCAAAAGTAGCAGCAGTAGCTAGTGCAGTAAGTTATGCCACAGAAAAAGCGGTAGAAAAAACGGTAAAACGAGATAATTCAGTATATGTATTAAAAGATGATACTGGAACAGTTCAATATGTAGGACGCACCAATAATGTAGATAGACGAAAAGCTGCGCATAGTGCTAATCCTGCTCGTGCCGGGCTAGAGATGGAAGTAATTGCTTCAGGATTGAATCTGTTAGAATCAAGAGCACTGGAACAAGCAGGAATGGCGTACTACCATACAATAAACACTTCAAATAAAATGAACAATCAAATCAACAGTGTATCACCAAAATATTGGGGTGCGTTTAAAGAGCTGGCTTTGGGTACTTTGAAATATGGATGGAATCAAATGTCTAACGAGATTTTGTATTGGACCGGAAATTAATTTGGAGGTAATATAAATGGGAACATGGGGATTTGAGCTGTATCAGAATGATACATCACTGGATGTTAAAGATGAATTTGAAGAATTATACAATGCCGGAAAAACAGCTGCAGATATCACCGACAAATTGATAAATGATTACAAAAGCATCACTGGCAACATTGATGAGGAACCGATATTTTGGTTTGCATTGGCAGATACACAATGGAATCTAGGCGTGCTCCTACCTGTTGTTAAAGAAAAGGCTCTTTACTGGATTTGCAAAGTCAATGATATGTTTAATTGCCAAGCAATAAATATGCCTGAAAAAGCTAAGATAAAGAAGACGCTAGATGGTTTGCGAGCAAAACTGCTCTCTCCCCAACCTCCAATAAAAAAAGCAGTAAAAAAAAGGATATACAGATGTCAATGGAGTTTCGGAGATGTCTTTGCTTATCAATTGGAAAGCGACTTGGCGAAAGAAAAAGGCCTTTATGGCAGATATTTTTTAATTCAAAAGATCGATGAAAGCGTATGGTATCCAGGACATATTGTGCCGATTGTATATGTAAAAATAACCAGAGGCACCAAACTTCCATCAAACGTGGATGAATATAATCAATTGGAATATGTTCAGACGTGGTTCACAAAGTACGAGGAACGGTTCTTCCCAATCGATATGAGCCGGCCACAAGAAGATATTTCTGAAAAGGCCAAGATAAATTACCAAGTTGATGAGTATGGCTTTTTACCACAGTACAGGATTAAATTGCTCAATACTTCTAAAAAGGTCATCCCTAAAAAATTGATCTATGTGGGTAACTTTGCAAATGCTATTTGTCCACAGAAAGAATTTATTCCTCATTCAAAAGAAAATATTGTGACTGTGCCATGGAAGCAATTCGATGAAACATTTGAAACAAAAATGATTAAGCGGTACTGTGGACATAATCTTAGGGAACTTAGCATTTACAAAGATAATAGCATTTAGACAGTTATAATCTCTATTCTAATGGCACGCAGTATTATCTTGTAAAGAATCTGCAAGGCGATGTAACGCAGATATGCATATTACACAATTCAAATGTTTAGAGCGCAAATATATATTTACAAAATAAAATTTGTGAATAAAAAAGACAAAGCCGCTGTCATTAGACAGCGGCTTTGCTGATTATATTCAATAATACATCTATTTAGAGTGCTCTCCCCACAACTTTACCGCAGCAGAACACGCTGTCATGCTCGGAGAGGCGTATGGGCTTATACTTTTCGTTATGCGAGATCAGACAACCGTTCCCGCGCTCCTTGATGAAGACATCGCCGTTGACAACGAAGATCCCGATCTCGCCGACATCGACGGAATCGCATTTTTCAACAAAAACCTTGTCTCCGTCGTGGTAGGTTGGCTCCATGCTGTCACCGCCGACAGAAATCACAAAGTCCGCCTTCTCCGCTTCCTTGGATTCGGGAACGAGGATCTCCTCGGCAAGCTCGCTGTCAAGGATATTGCCTGTGCCGGCGGAAGCCGGAAGCGTGTAATAATCCATTCTCAGCATACGGCACTTGGCTTTCCTGCCGGTCGCGGATACTCGCCTATACTCGCTGTCAATCAGATAATCAACAATCTCTTTACCGTGTTCGTCAAGGGCGCGGTATTTTTTTATCGTCTCCCATTCGGCAGCCGTAGGACGTTCCGACATCGATCGGCAACCGATCATCTCGTCTGCGGACACATCAAGAAGGTCACAAAGCTTCGCCAGCTTGTCACAGTCGGGGCGACCGATTCCTTTTTCCCAGTTGTATATCACCCTGCCGGAGCTTTCGCCGAGCGCATCGGCAATCTCCTGCTGCGTCATGCCGCGGATACCTCTGTATTTTTTAATCTGTTCGCCTATTACGCTCATGCAGAATTCCTCCGAATTTTATTACGCATACAGTATACCACATCTCATTGTAGTTGTCAAGAACAAATACAATTATTTTGTGTGCGGCTATTGACAACACAATATTTTTGTAGTATAATATCAAATACACAACGAGGAAGGAGAACGAAATGGCGGGCAAGCGAAAAAACTTCTTTATGGTTGACAACAGAATCTTTGAATACGGTCTGAAACCGCGGGACATCGCCGTCTATTGTTTTCTTTGTCGTCGTATGAACCGGGAAAGCAATGTGGCTTTCCCTTCTCGGAGAGATATCGCAAACGGGTGCGGAATCAGGAAAGAGGAAACCGTGGACAAGGCAATTAAATCTCTTCTCGAAAAAGACCTGATTGAAAAATTTCACCGATACACCAATGCGGGCGATTACGGCTCCAATGTGTATCGGCTGAAAATGTGACCGGGTGGTGTCTGAAATGGTGGTGCTAACAAGAAGTCTTAACCATATATCTTATATGCAGAAAAGAACAATAGGTTATATAGGCTAAGTCGCGTTTTTTTCTTCTGCAGTTATCCCCGGCGTTTTGCGTCCGGGGCTGGGGCAAGCATAGCGCGTGGATGTCCACCGCCTTCCGGCGGCGCACTTCCCGCACACAATCGGGCAGAAGCCCGCTCCCACTTACCTTTTCTTTGCGAAAAGAAATGGTAAGCCAAAAGAAACGAATCAAAGAAGCAACAGCAAAAAACATGTGCGAAAGGAGAAAACGTTGAGCAGAAAACAAACAGAAACCCTGACAATCCGCCTCACGGCGGAAGAAAAAATGGAGTTGCAAAAGAAAATGTACGAAGCCGTCTCACCTTCCATGCGGGATTTCATTCTCAAAATGTGCCGTAACGGAAAGATCATCGTCAATGAAGAGCTGCGGGAGCTGAACCGTGAGCTGAAATATCAGGGCAACAATCTCAATCAGCTCGCACGGCTGGCACATCAGAATCGTTTTTCTTCTGCCGATCTTTCACAGCTTCTTTCGGTTTACAGAAAAATTCTTGCAGCACTCGGAGGACAAAATTATGGCGGTCGTTGAAAGTATTCCGGAAAAAGTACAGACGCCGAGCGCACAGAAAGGTGTACTTGATTACTGTATGCAGCCGTCAAAAACCTTTGATGAGGGCGAACAGCTTGCGTATATTTCCGGCTACAACTGCATCCCCGAGATTGCAAATGAATCATTTTTCACCACACAAAAGGTGTTCGGTCATGCGGCGGGCGGCGTTCGTTTCTATCATTTTGTGCAATCCTTTATGCCCGGAGAAAATATTTCTCCGCAGGAGGTCAACGAAATCGGGAGGGAGCTTGTCAAAAGCTTCGGCAACCGTGAAGCAATCGTCGCCACGCATATCGACCGCGAGCATCTTCACAATCACATTGTCGTATGCGCCTATGACCTTGATAACGGTCGGAAACTGCATTACAATAAATTTTTCCTTGCCGATCTGCGTCGGGCAAGCGATGAAATCTGCCGGGCGCACGGGCTGAAAGTACTTCGGGAATACGATCCGAAAGTTAAATCCCAACGCATGAAACCGAAGGAATATCGCGCGGCGCTGAACGGCAACAGCATGAAGCTGGCGCTCTGCGCTACGATAGATTTCTGCATGACAAGAGCCAAAACTCAGGCACAGTTCCGCGAAGAAATGAAAAAGTACGGCTATGAGATGGTATGGACTCCCGAGAGAAAGTACATCACCTACATCCTCCGCGGCAAGGACGGAACAGAAAAGCGCGTGCGTGACAAGGGCTTATATGAAGAAAAATACCGAAAGGAGAACATGGAACATGAATTCAGAATCCGGGAAGAGCTATATGGACAAGCTCAAAGCGAGAAATATTCCGCCACAGGTTCAGGCGGAAATGCAGATGGAAGAAGAAACGCCGACGATACAGATCAGCGTCGCGGAGTGGGACGAGCTGATCGCTTCGGTGAACCGTCTGGAGGAGCTGTCAGCCGAACTGAAGGCACAGAAGGCGGCTTTCGCGGCGGAGGCGGGCAAGTATGCCGAGCAGATTACGAGAGCGATACAGGCGCAGAACGAGGCGACAGCGGCGGCGATACGAAAGATCTCGGAGGAAGCCTCCGAACAGGTTGGGAAAGCGAGCGAAAAAGCCTCGAAAGTTATCTACAGAAGAAGCATACGGGACGACGCACTGTGGTGGCTTCGCATGGCGTACGCGGCAGTTCCGATGATACTGACCTTGCTCTTATGGGCATACGTGGGCTTGAAAACCTGACGGATATTCTCGAAGACGGCGATGAATCCGAAGAAGAAAAGCGGGAGCGTGAAGGGGTAAATACAGGAACCGCTCTCGGCGTTGCCGCCGGAATTATTGCCGGCATGGCAATCGGACTCGGGCAAGATGAGGACGGAGATATTGAAGAAGATGCGCAGGAAGGGTTTGATATTTCAATGTAAGGGAGAACACTGATTTGAGCATGAAAAAATTTTGGAAACGGTTGCAAGCCATACTGAGTGACAACAGAAGCGGCTTTTTCAGTGCAGAAGATTACGATCAATGGGTGGAAAATCACAGGAAAGAGCTTGAAGAAAGAGAGAAAGCCGAAGCCGAAAGGCAACGGAAGGAGGAAGAACTCCTCGCGGCATGGTTTTTTCGGGAAGAATATCTGAATGCCGGTTGGTTTAAGCGACTGCTACTGACAATTGAATTCTTGATCCGAGATAAGCGCGGCGAGGGGCATATCCCGCAGATTCCCGATAAAGTCCGAATGGAGATCGCCCGCTGTCTGCTGCCGGATATTATCGCATTTTTCGAATCCGATAAAGGACAAAAAGAGTTTGAGGAGTGGAAAAAACAAAAACAGTTTATTAATAATAAAAATAAAAAAAGTCAAATATAATTATAAATGTATTAATGTTTATAGGAGGACCAAAATGGTATATAAAACAATTAACGATGTTCCTCAAGAAGGTCGGAGGTTGATTATCCAATTACTTGAAAGAGGTGTTATTGACTCAAAAGACGGAGAAATAAATATTGACGAAGTAATTTATAAAGTATTAATCATCCTTGCACGTCTTGATTTGATATGATATATTGACAATTCGACAAAAATAGGGTATAATTACTGATGACAATTTTGGTTGGAGGTGTAATTATGCCTGATAATGGATGTATTACTCAGATAATTTGTGGTATTCAGTTTGTCGATTCTTTTAAAATGTTTGACAAATGGGGCGAAATCGTAGATAGCATTCTTTCGTCATCTAACTCTAAAAAGTTGTTGGGGGAAGGATATTATAATCAAATAAGCAATGATGTTGGGTATCAACGTGCGTTGATAAATGCGTCAACGCATAACAGTTTAAGATTAACTCAAAATAATTTAATTATTACACACAATGTTTCTGATACAGGATTTGATGAAGCGTATACCTTTGTTCAAAACATGATTTTGAAATATATATTCCCGGAAATAATTACGGATAATTATTTAATTGTACGCCGCATAGGAATTGTATTTACTTGCGAACTAAACAATTGGGATATAACCAAATACAAAAAAACAGTAATAAAAAACGATCATTGTGAAAGTATTACTGATTTTAGATTTTCCAAAAAAGAGCCCACTCCTCAAGGATCTATACAAAAGGATAATAATAGCTACATCAACAAAATAATTACCGTCGGAAATTTAGACGAGAAAAAGCATGGTATTTCATACGATTATCAATATTTTTATTTGCCGCCGAATGCTGAAGCCTATAAAAAATCAGACACACTTTTTGATTTGGCTCTAGAATCTTTAAATAACGACATCTTTGATAAGATTGGAGAGTAGTCATGGGTTCAAAAAAAGCAGGGATAAAATCTCGTAGAGAAGCTTCTGCATATAAACAAGGGGTTCGCTCCAAACGAGGATACCAAAATACTAATACAATGGATCCTTTCAGAGGATTACATGGTAGTAATGAAGATATTTACGATTATGATATGCCTTTTGTCGAGGATAAGGCAGTTGGTGTAAAACGCCTTAAACTCAAAAAATTTATCAGGGAACACATATTTGAGGAAATCATTGCGATAATCGCGACCATAGTGGTTGGAGTTGCTTCGTGGACGTTGGTAAATGTTATTCAGTTAAGAGAGCAAGTTGCGGTTTTTGAGTATCGTATAGAATATGCAGAAACAAGATTAACAGAAATCAATAATGATTTAGTAACTAAGGAGTATTTATCTCAAGAATTACAGATTCTCAAACTACAATTGGGAAAGGCAACCAGCGATGATCTTTCTGAGATAGAAGGACGAATAAAACTGATTGAGAAACAAATAGAATATTTGTCAAAGAATCAATCATCAAATGAAACTCTAAATGACAAAAATGGGAACACATAATTTTGTGTTCCCATCTTTAACGTTAATAGTAAAAAACAAATCCGAACCAAATTCGATTCACGAAATAGTTCGGATTTGTTTTGTTTGGTGACCCCTACGGGAATCGAACCCATGATTGCGCCGTGAGAGGGCGCCGTCTTAGCCGCTTGACCAAGGGGCCATAGTCTTTTGCGGAACAATGGTATTATACCATACAGTTTTATAAAATGCAAGATATTTTTTACTTATTTTTGATTATTTTTAAGGTATTCTTCAAGGCAAAGCCCCGATTGTTTAATTTTTTCAGCATTTTCTTTGCCGACATAGCGCCAATGCCACGGTTCAAAAGCAATTTTGGTTATATCCTCTTTGCCTTTTGGATAGCGAAGAATATATCCGAAATGTTGAGCGTTTTCGCAAAGCCAGACATAATACGGACTGTTTTCAAAATCCGTTGTGGCGGTAGCTCTGTCATGCATATCGACGCAAAGTCCGCTTTGATGTTCGCTCTCTCCCGGACGCGCGGTGTAGCGAGCGGCGAAATTTTCTGCTTTCTCGCGGCTGTAACCCATTTTTTCATAGTCATTTGCGGAGCTTTCAAAAAGATATTTTTGCATGTCATAGCTTCTGTATCCGCTGGTTACGGTAATGGGGGGAGTATCAGTACCGAAGTATTTTTCCATAGCGCAGATAAGTGCTTCAAGTGCCACGGCAGCTTCTTTTGTTATTCTTTGAGCCGCTCTGCCGTCGGGACGTGTTGATTTTATATCAATAAGTTCGCAGGGGACAAAGTTTTTTGGAAGCGGATTTTCCGAATTTACAAGCAAAATATCGGACGCAGATATATTAAAAGAAAACAGTAAAACAAAAAGCACGGCAAGAGCCGTGCTTTGAATGACTTTAAGCATATTTTCGCACCTCTTTTTGATATATGGTGCGACTGAAAGCCTGTTTTTATTCGTTTATTCCGAATATCGCTTTTGCATTTTTGACTTCCGTTTCACAGAAAGCGTCATAATCCATACCGAGAAGCTCGGCGGCTTTTTCGGCGGTATAATGCATATAGCCGCTGTGATTCATCTTGCCACGCATAGGTACAGGAGCAAGATACGGGCAATCTGTTTCAACGAGAATTCTGTCCTGCGGAACAACCTTTGCCGCTTCAAGCAGTTTGCTTGCATTTTTGAATGTCAGTGAACCCGAAAAGGATATATAATATCCGCGACGTAAATATTCCTTTGCTTGCTCGGCGCTGCCGCTGTAACTGTGCAGAATTCCTATGACATTCGGATGAGCGCAGACAATGTCAAATACGTCGCCGTGTGCCTCTCTGTCGTGAATGATTATTGGCAGGGAGTAATCTTCGGCGAGCGAGAGCTGTGCATCGAAAAACTTTTTCTGCGTTTCTTTGTCCGAAAAGTCGTAATAATAGTCAAGACCGATCTCGCCTAAGGCTTTTACTTTGGATTCCGAAAAAAGCGGGATTATTCTGTCAAGAGCAGAATTTATCTCTCCCGCCGCACTGCATTCGTGCGGATGAATTCCTGCGGCGGCGTACATTTTATCATACTTTTTTGCAAGCTCAATCGATTGTATCGAAGTCGCCTCGTCCGTTCCGGCGCAGAGAATTCCGCAGATGCTGTCTGAAAACAGAGATTTCAGAAGCTCAGTCGGATCGCCGAATTTTTCATCGGTATAGTGAGCGTGAGTATCAAAAAGGGAAGTCATCAGTTGTTTTCCGCAAGTTCAGCTTCGATTTCCGCAAGCTTTTTCTGTTCATCTATTCTTGCAAAAAGCACAAATGATTCGCCGACTTTTCTGCCAGCAGGAAGCAGACCGAACGTAGCGGCGCTTTCAAGTGCGCTTTCATCTGCTCCGAGAGAGGCAAGTATCTTTGCGGAGGCTTCCGGCATGGATGAGCCGAAAAGCACGCCCAGAATACGGAGCGATTCAAGGAGGTTATAGATAACCGTCGCAAGCTTTTCTTTTTTGCTTTCATCCTTTGCGAGCGCCCAAGGAGTCGTCTCGTCGATATATTTGTTTGCTCTTCTTGCAATGTTCATCGCCGAATCAAGCGCATCGGCAACCTTGAAGGAATCCATGTTTGCGATGAATTCGTCATAGGAGCGTTTTGCCGTGGCGATAAGGTCGCCGTCGAATTCGGTCTTTCCGGTCGGAGCGGGAATCACGCCGTCAAAGTACTTTTTCGTCATTGAAAGAGTTCTTGCAAGCAGATTTCCGAGTGTATTTGCAAGGTCGGTATTGTAGCGCGATATGACCGACGGGTAGGTTATCGAGCCGTCGGATGAATAGGGCATTTCGGAGAGGAAATAATATCTTGTTCCGTCAACGCCGAAATGGCGTACGAGCGTATCCGAATAGATGACGTTTCCCTTCGATTTTGACATCTTATCGTTGCCGAAAAGGAACCAGGGGTGTGCAAAGATCTTTTCGGGGAGCGGTTCGCCGAGTGCCATAAGGAAAATAGGCCAATAGATTACATGGAAGCGGGCGATATCCTTTCCGATGACGTGAACGTCGGCAGGCCAGAATTTTCTGTAATTATCGCTGTTTTCGCCGCAGTCATATCCGAGCGCGGTGATGTAGTTTGAAAGTGCGTCAAGCCATACGTAAACCACATGCTTTGAATCGAAATCGACGGGAACGCCCCAGGTAAACGACGAGCGGGAAACGCAGAGATCCTGAAGTCCGGGCTTGATGAAATTGTTTACCATTTCTTTCTTTATGCCTTCGGGTGCGATGAAATCGGGGTGCGACTCTATATATTCGAGGAGTCTGTCCTGATATTTGCTCATCTTGAAGGAATACGCTTCCTCTTTTCCACGACGGAGAGGTCTGCCGCAATCGGGGCAGACGCCGCCCTCTGCCTGTGTGTCCGTAAAGAACGATTCGCAGGGAACGCAGTACCAGCCCTCATAGGAGCCTTTATAAATATCGCCCTGATCATAGAGCTTTTTGAAAACCTTCTGAACGGCTTTGACGTGATAATCGTCGGTTGTGCGGATGAAGCAGTCATAATCAACGTCGAGCAGCTTCCAGATCTCTTTTATCTGCGATGAGATACCGTCAACATATTCCTGCGGAGCGAGTCCGCTTGCGTTTGCAAGATCTTCGATTTTCTGACCGTGTTCATCCGAGCCTGTGCAGAAGAAAACGTCATAGCCCTGCGACTTTTTGTAGCGCGCAATTGCGTCTGCCAGCACGGGATCATACGAGTTGCCGACATGGGGCTTGCGCGAAGCGTATGCTATCGCGGTAGTGATATAATACTTTCCTTTGTTTTCCATTGTCCTTCTCCTATATAATCTTTTTCCCGCCTATGATGACGGAGAAAATGTTTTTTTCGTTATCTAAAATGAGCATATCAGCTCGCTTTCCGACTTCAATTGAGCCGCAGCTATCGTAAATCCCGACCATTTCGGCAGGAGTCTTTGTGGCGCATATCAGTGCTTCTTCAAAAGAGATATCGCAGAAGCGCATAAGATTTTTTATTGCGTCGTGAAGCGTGAGAGTGCTTCCGACAATCGTCCCGTCGGATTTTCTTGCGCCTTTTTCCGAAAGCGTAAACGGTATGCCGTTCATCTCGTAATTTCCGAAAGGAAGGGTCGCCTGCGGAATCGAATCGGTTATCAGGACGAGCTTATCGCCGTCATATTTTTTCGCTTTGTAAAGGGCGCGCACGGCTTCGGGCGAGACGTGCAGTCCGTCGCAGATGAGCTCCGTATAAGCGGATGATGCCATTGCCGCTCCCGCCGCGCCTGTTCCTCTGTGGGTGAGTGCCGTCATTGCGTTGAAAGTGTGCGTAAATGATACCGCGCCTTCGGAGAGCGCTTTTTCACATTCCTCGGCGGTTGCGTTTGTATGTCCTATGCCTATTGTCGCAAGCTTTGAAAGCTCGGATACAAGTCCTTCCGGAGCTTCTTCCGGCGCGAGAGTAAAGTGCGTTTTGAGCGGATATATCTCCTCTGCAAGTGCTGTCATTTCGCTTTCGTCGGGTTTTCTTATGAGCGAAACATCGTGACAGCCGGGCTTTTTTGCGCTTATATACGGACCTTCGATGTGAACTCCGGCAAAACGCGCGCTGTCTGACGCCGCCGATTTAATATTTGAGATTGCCGAATTTATCTTCGGCAGAGCCGCTGTCATAACTGTCGGGAAAACGGTCGTTGTGCCGTGAAGCGCATATATCAGCGATAGCCTTTCAAGTGTTTTTTCGTCTGCCTCCATTATGTCAATTCCGCCGCAGCCATGCGTATGGACATCGATATAACCGGGAACTATGAATTTTCCCTCGCAGTCGACCGTATTATATTCGGCAAGCTTATCGCAGATTATTCCGTCCGAGACGTAAACATCGCGCTTCACAAACGCGCGCTTTTTCGTATCGAATACGCTTGCGCCTGTTAGTTTCTGTTTCAATTCCGTTCTCCTTTTCAATCCGAGATAATAAAAGTATATTATATTTTACGCGGATTTTCAATCTTTCCGCATTATTTTGTTGTATATTTCGCTTTTGCCTACGCCCCTGTCATGTGCGGCGGCTTTGATTGCGTCATTTTTTGTCATTCCCTGAGATATGTAATGTGCGACGTGCTCTTCTATCGTTAAAGTCTTTGCAAGGGAATTTTCTTCTTCCTTAGGTGCGCCTTCGACTATAAGCACGAATTCTCCTTTCGGAGTTGCGGCTTTGTAATATTCAACCGCTCCCGAAAGAGTTGTGCGGATGACTTCTTCGTTTATTTTTGTAAGTTCGCGGCAAAGGGCGATTTTTCTGTCCCCGAGTGCGGCAAAAAGCTCATCCAAAGTCTTTGTAAGTCTGTGCGGCGCTTCATAGAAAATAAGCGTGCGTTTTTCGGTTTTAACTTCTTCAATTGCTTCGCGTCTGTCGCCGAAAGCTGTGGGAAGAAAGCCTTCAAAAGCAAATTTGCCCGTAAAAAGTCCCGATACTGCAAGTGCCGACACGGCAGCGCATGGCCCCGGAATTACAGAGACCGGAATACCTCTTTCGGCACAAAGTCTTACAATATCTTCGCCGGGATCGCTTATCGCGGGCATGCCTGCGTCTGTCACAAGAGCGCAGGACTCGCCTGCCGCAAGCCTTTCGGCTATACCCTCGCCCTTTTGCTTTTTATTGTGTTCATAATATGAACAGAGCGGCTTTTTTATGCCGAATTTTGAAAGCATAGCTCCCGATACGCGCGTATCCTCGGCGGCAATAAAATCTACCTCCGAAAGCACTTTTTTTGCTCTTTCGGAAAGGTCCGAAAGGTTGCCTATCGGTGTTCCGACAAGGTACAGCGTGCCTTTTATCACAGCATTTTTTTCATGTGTTTCAGGGCTTTTTATAATATCCATTGAAATCTCCGTTTGTGTATATATAGTTCATTTCATCCGTATATCCGCTTTGTGTCATATCACTCTGCGACGAATAGATGATAAGCGGACGCGTGAAGAAAACGCCTTCCTTGCCGCCTTTTATTCCTTCGCACAGAATAAGGCACGGAACGTGCTTTTCCGTAGGATAAACAACTGTTATGCGCTTAGGCTCGATGCCGTTTTTGCGCATTGAAAATATCATTTCCGCTGTTCTGTCAGGACGGTAGACACACACAAAGTTGCCTCCGTAGCGGAGCAGCTTTGCTGCTGCCGACGAAAAGTCGGCTATTCCGCCCGTAACTTCTCTGCGACATATTCTTGCGGATTCGTTTTCGCTTTCAAGTCCTGCGCCCGTTTTAAGATACGGTGGATTTGAAAACACTGTATCGAATCTGCCAAAATACTTTTTGTCAACGCTTCTTACATCTCCGCAGACGACTTCAATTTTCTCCGAAAGCTTGTTAAAAGCGACATTTTTCGCCGCTATATCGGCAAGCTCCCTTTGAATTTCAAAAGCGGTGATATGTTTTGCTTTTCCTCTTGCGGCGCAGAGCATTGAAATTACGCCGTTTCCTGCGCCAAGCTCGGCGTAAATTCCGCCGACTGATTTTTTTACATAGGCTGAAAGCAGATAAGCGTCGGTTCCGAAATCAAGAGAACCGTCAAGCGAAAAAAGAGAGAGAGAATCGTTTATTTTTTCGGGCTTGTCCATCATTTCCTCCCACGACGGAAAATTTCAAACGCTAAGATCGACGCCGCAGACGCTGCCGAAAGCGCGGCGGGGAAATCTCTGCCGTAATCAAGTGAAACTACTTTATCGCATTCCGCCAGCGCCGCATGCGTGATTCCACGCTTTTCGCCGCCGACTATCAAAAGCAGGGGACGTTTTATATCGGCATCGTAAATGCTTACGGAGTCTTTGGTTTTGTCGGCGGCGATTACGGCAAAGTTCTTTTTATGAAAGAGCTTTGCCGCTTCGGCGCTGTCGGATATAAATATTTTGAAAAGTTCGGATGCCCCCGCCGATGCCCGGCAGACTACGCCTGCGGCTGTCATCCAGTTGCGAGGGGGAACGATTATTCCGTTTGCTCCCGCCGCATAAAGCGAACGCAGACAATAGCCGAAGTTGTAAGGATCCTCAATGCCTTCGAGCATTACCCAAAAATCGCCCGAAATATCGTTTTCGGAGAGGCTTGGCAAAGTTCTTTCGGAACAGAGAGCGATAAGTCCGCCGTGCGAATTTCCTATACACTTTTTGTCTATTTCTTCGGAATTTACGGCTTTTACTTCAAAACCGAGCTCTTCGCCTCTGTGGCGGAGATATGCTATTTCTTTCATTTTGGCTTCGGATCTTGCTTTGTCATAAAGAATTTCTTCTATTTTTCTGCCGTTATCAGATGAAAGTACGGCGCGTATCGACACCATTCCTTCCATAACGGTCGAGCTTGCGAATTTTTCGTCTTCCTTTTTCATAAGTCTCCTAATAAATAAGTTTTTCTCCGCCTTGCTTCAAGCGATATAATGTAAGAGCAAGCTCGGCGCGTGTTATATCGCGTTCTGGTCTGAATGTCCTGTCGGGATATCCTATCATATATTCGTATGATATCATTGTTTTTACGTTTGCCGAATACGGCTTGTATGTAGTTTCAAAATCCGAAAACATATCCGTTTTGAATGTTGATACGGAAGCTCCTATAAGTGCGCCGAGCATGTATGCCGTTTCCTGACGAGATACGTTTTCAAGCGGCATAAAGTAGAGCTTTCCGTTTTCGCTCAGTGTGCCCATAAGTCCGAGTGCGGCGACGGTTTTTACATAAGGAATAAGCTCTTCGGGAACATCGCCCATATCGGCAAAATTTGTTTCGGTTCGGAAATATTTATCCGGATTTATGCCGAGAAAATCGACAATTATCTGTGCGAATTCCGCACGGGTGACGGTTCCGTCGGGGACAAACAGCGCTTCGCCTTCGTCTGACATAGTACAGGACATATATCCGTTTTTGCAGGCAAAAATTATTGCTTCGCTTGCAAAACTGTTTTCGGAATCGGTAGGCAGTGCGCGACTTCCGCCGGAAAATATTACGGTGGCGGCAAGTACTACCGCAACCACTGAAAGCGCAAGAGTAAGTGACAGGGTTATACGTTTTTTCATTTTTGGCTATCCTTTCGATTTATACATTTTTATAAATCAAATATAGCATATGAGAAATGAAAAAACGGTCGCATTGTATTGTCAGCCTACGCGGTTTTTTCGGTTAAAGGCGCGTGCTTCGGACGCTTTTGGCGAATTTTTTCGTATTGCGCGGATTATAGTCATACGTTCTTTGCGAGGAATGGGTTTTGATGTTTTGCGCGAGCTTATAAAATCGGCTCCTTCGGTAAGAGTGAAAACGTTTTCACGCTTTGAAGAGAACACTGTTTTTTCGGATGTGAATATTGTAACGCAGGTTATGGGATATGCCTGAAGATGCTCTTTTTTCAGAAGTATTTCAAGCGATTTGCGGAATTTTTCATTCTGAAAAACGGGACTTTCAAAATCCTCTTCTTTTGTCTGTCCCGAACGCAGACGAACACTCTGGTGCCAGAGGTAATCATCGTCGCAGTCGATTCTGCCCATAAGCGTTCTGATGTTTACTATATATATTCCTGATGGTAAAACTATTATATCGCCGACTTCGGCATACATTTTTCGTTCAAGACGGTCAAGGCAGGGAAGCCATACTCCGGAAAGCACGTTTCCTTCTCCGAAGCACGCACAGAGATAAGCCGATGCCGCTCCCTCCGAAGGACGTGAATATGAAAGTATTTTCTTTTTTGTCACTGCTGAGCTTATTTTAAGCGCAAGCTTCATAAGTCCGAAAGCGATAAGCGCAATAACTGCGCACATTATAAGCGGAACAAGCTTTTCCGTAAATATCGCCTCCTTCTGACATTTTACATAATACTACATAATATATATTATCATAATATAAATTCATTTTCAAGAGAAAAGAAACAAAGCTATTGCGAAATATAAAAAAGTGTGATAAAATTACTGAAAACTTAAATTTATTATGGGCAGGAAGCATTATTATGTTCGGAATTCTTTCAAGACTGTTTATAAAAAACGGAAAAAACTATGAAAATCCGGAAGTTCGCCGCGCATACGGAACGCTGAGCGGGGCTTTGGGCATATTTTTGAATATAATTCTTTTTGCGGGAAAGCTTACGGCAGGAATTATAAGCGGCTCGGTTGCGATAGTCGCTGACGCGCTCAACAACCTTTCGGATGCGGGCTCCTCCGTAATTACACTGATAGGCTTTCACATGGCGGGACAAAAACCCGACAAGGGGCATCCGTTCGGTCACGGAAGAATAGAATATATATCGGGGCTTATCGTTTCAATGCTTATAATTCTTATGGGGTTTGAGCTGGGAAAAAGCTCTGTTGAGAAAATAATTACCCCTACGGGAACGGAATTCAGTATAATAGCCGTTATAATACTTGCTGCATCGATTTTGGTAAAGCTGTATATGTGTTTTTACAATCGTTCGGTAGGGAAGAAAATATCGTCGCCCGCAATGATGGCTACCGCTGCCGACAGCTTAAGCGACTGTGTTGCGACAACTGTCGTCCTTGCCTGCACGCTTATAACAAAATTCACAGGCACCGACCTTGACGGTATCTGCGGAACGGCTGTTGCGATATTTATTTTTATTGCCGGAATACGCGCCGCAAAAGACACGATAGATCCGCTTCTCGGTGTTCCGCCGACAGAAGAGTTTGTCAACGAAATAGGCGAAACCGTAATGTCGCACAAAGGGGTGCTTGGCTTTCACGATCTTGTGGTTCACGACTACGGCCCCGGAAGAAGAATGATATCTCTGCACGCTGAAGTCCCTGCCGACGAAGATCTGCTGAAAACTCACGACACAATAGACAATATTGAAAGAGAGCTTTCGGTAAAGCTCGGATGCGACGCGGTTATTCATATGGATCCGATTGAAACGGATGATAAAATTACAATGGAGACAAGACGCAAAATTGCCGAGCTTGTAAAGATAATAGACGAGCGGGTTACCATTCACGATTTTCGTATGGTGACCGGCCCGACGCATACAAACGTTATTTTTGATATAGTTGTTCCTTATGAAGTAAAGCGTCCGGAGGCTGAAATACGGCGCGATATTGAGCGTATGGTAAAAACACTTGATTCAAACTATTATGCAATAGTTCACGTTGACAAATCGTTTGTAAGATAAAAAAAGCACCCGTGAGGGTGCTTTTTGTTGTTTTTATACTGTAAAGCGGTGGAAGATTTTCTTGCCTTTTTTGATTATGACGCCGTCACCGGAGAATTTATCCTTAGCTATTGTAAGGGAGAAATTATCAACCTTTTCATCGCCGATAAGGACGCCGCCCTGCATTACGAGACGCTTTGCTTCACTTCTTGAGGGAGCCATTTTGCCCTTGAGAAGAAGGTCAAGAATTCCGATTGCGCCGTCTATGAAGTCATCATCGGAAAGGGTTGTTGTGGGCATATGCTCAATATCGCCCGCACCGGAGAAAAGCGCGCGTGCCGAAGCCTGTGCTTTATTTGCTTCCTCTTCGCCGTGAACGAGAGAAGTAAGCTCATATGCGAGGATCTCCTTCTTTTCGTTTATGCGGCTGTCGTCCCATTTTTCCATTTCGGCAATTTCTTCAATCGGGATGAATGTGAGCATTTTAATACACTTCATAACGTCTGCGTCACCGACGTTTCTCCAATACTGATAGAAATCAAACGGGGAAGTCTTGTTCGGGTCGAGCCAAACAGCATTGCCTGCGGTTTTGCCCATTTTATGTCCCTGAGAGTCTGTGAGCAGGGTGATCGTCATTGCGTATGCATCTTTGCCGAGCTTCTTGCGGATGAGCTCTGTACCGCCGAGCATGTTCGACCACTGATCATCGCCGCCGAACTGCATATTGCAACCGTAATGCTGGAACAGGTAGTAGAAGTCGTATGACTGCATTATCATGTAGTTGAATTCAAAGAACGAAAGTCCTTTTTCCATTCTTTGCTTGTAGCACTCTGCACGGAGCATATTGTTTACCGAAAAGCACGCCCCGACCTCGCGGAGAACGTCAACGTAATTGAGATTGAGAAGCCAGTCGGCGTTATTTACCATTATAGCTTTGCCTTCGCCGAAATCAATGAACTTTTCCATCTGACGGCGGAAGCATTCCGCGTTGTGATTGATATCTTCTCTTGTCAGCATTTTTCTCATGTCTGTTCTGCCTGAGGGGTCGCCTATCATTGTCGTGCCGCCTCCGATGAGCGCAACGGGCTGGTTGCCTGCCATCTGGAGACGCTTCATCATTGTGAGTGCCATAAAATGACCTGCCGTAAGGCTGTCTGCCGTGCAGTCGAAGCCTATATAAAACTTTGCTCCGCCGCGATTGATAAGGTCGCGTATTTCGGGTTCGTCCGTGACCTGCGCGATAAGTCCGCGCGCCTGTAATTCTTCGTAAATCTGCATTTTCTTTTCTCCTTTTTGTTTATTTGGGGACAAAAAAACGTCCCCTGCGTTTGCAGAGGACGGAAGTTCCGTGTTACCACCTCAATTCGTCTGTTCCTCGCGGGACAGACCTTTGCGGGTTTCGTATAAAACCCTTGCGCTTTAACGGGCGCGCCCGGCACAGCCTACTTGGAAGAAACCTTTCGGTGTGCGACTCAGAAGTGTATTTTCGGGACTTATTTCCGACTGCCTCGCACCGTGCGGCAGCTCTCTGTGCGGTAAATCAAGCCTTACTTTTCTTCGTCATTGCCGATTTGACTGTATTATATCACCCATACGGCGGATTGTCAAGCCTTATTTTTTGCGGCATCAAGCATTTCGGCGGCGGCAGTAAGAGTTTTTTCTGTTATTTTTTCCGCGCCGATGATCCTTGCAAGCTCGTCTATTCTGCCTTCTCTGTCAAGAACAGTTGCCGAGGTGACAGTTCTGCCGTTTTCTTCACGCTTTGCGATCTTTATATGCATATCGGCTTGCGAAGCTATCTGCGGAGAGTGAGTTACACATATGACTTGGGCGGTTTTTGCACAATCGCAGAGTTTTTTGCCTATTTTATATGATGTTTTTCCCGATATTCCGGTGTCGACTTCGTCAAAAATGAGAGTCGGAGTCATTTCTTTGTCGGCAAGGGCACATTTGAGCGCGAGCATCGTTCTTGAAAGCTCGCCGCCCGACGCTATTTTTGAAAGGGGAGCAAGCGGTTCGCCCGCATTTGCCGAAATGAGAAAACGCACATTGTCGGTGCCTGTGGGAAGATATACTTCCGACGGAGTGATCTCCGCATCAAAGCGGACCTTTGTCATTTCAAGATATGCAAGCTCGGAGACCATTTTTTCGTTCAGGCACTTTGCGGCGGCTTTACGTTTTTCCGTTATCGCCGATGCAAACGACGCCATTTTGCGCCTGATCTTTGTAAGCTCGTCCTTTATTTCCTCCGCGACCTCGTCGGAGGATTCGATTTCGGCAAGTTCTTTTTCGGCGTCGGTTCTGAACTTTATAATTTCTTCGGTTGTTGCGCCGTATTTGCGTTTCAGATGACGGAGAGTATCAAGTCTCTGTTCGATTCTGTCAAGCGCTTCTTCCGGATTTTTGACCCCCGTATCACATTCTTTGCGGACGGTTTCGGCTATGTCCTCGCATCGGTATGAAAAATCCGTGAGGTAATCTATATATTCCTGTGCCTTGGGAATTATATCCGAAAGCTGACCGATAGCTTCAGCTGCTTTTGACGCAAGGTCTGCCGCGGGGATTGTTTTTTCGCTGCGGTAAAGTGCTTTTACTATCAGCTTTGAATATTTGCTTATTTTTTCTGCGTTTTTGATTTTTACTTTCAGTGCTTCAAGTTCTTCCTCCTCGCCGTTTTTGACGGAGGCGGATTTGATTTCATCTATCTGAAATTTCAGCATTTCGATGCGGCGCTGTTTTTCGCGTTCGTCACGCGTAAGCGAAACAAGTCGGGATTTAAGCTCCGTCGCTTTTTTGTAAAGCGCTGAATATTCCGAAAGCTCTTCTCCCACATCGGAAAAAGCGTCGAGATAGCCGAGATGATTTTCCTCGCACAAAAGCGCCTGACTTGCATGCTGACCGTGAATGTTGACAAGAAGCATTGCGGCGTCGCGCAATTGCGAAACGGAAACGGGTTTTCCGCCTATTCTTGCGGTGCCTCCGCCTTCCGAGACGTCGCGTGACAGGACAAGCTCCCCGTTTTCACATTCAAAGCCAAGCTCCGAAAGCGCTTTTGCCGTATGAGCGGGTATTTCAGAAAACAGTGCGGATATGCTCGCTTTATCTTCACCTGAGCGGATGCTTTCCTTTGAGGCTCTTGCGCCGCAGATAAGTCCTACGGATTCGATTATTATTGACTTTCCCGCGCCCGTCTCGCCGGTAAGTACGGTAAATCCCTTGTCAAAGGAGAGACGCTGTTCTTTTATTATGGCTACATTTTTAATATATAACTCTTTAATCATAACATATCTCCCCCTTTGCGTTTTTTCTTTACGCCAGCTTTACCGCGTCTTTAAGTATTTCCGAAAATTCTTCGGCGGTTTCATCATTTTTTGTAACTATAAGAATTGTGTCGTCGCCTGCGATGCTTCCGAGAATTCTGTCGGAGGCGAGAGCGTCTATCGCGGCAGCGGCGGCATTCGCCATACCCGAATAGGTTTTTACAACGACCATATTCTCTGCGCTTTCTGAGGAGATTATGGCTTCTGATAATATGTTCTTGAATTTTGAATCCGAGCCGGAGGAGGAAGGGTGCGGTGCGGAGTAACGGTATTTTCCTTCGCCGTCTGTGGTTTTTACAAGCCCCAGCTGTTTTATATCGCGTGATACGGTGGCTTGTGTAACGTCAAATCCGTTTTCTTTAAGCTTTGCTATAAGGTCGTCCTGCGTTTCTATCTCCTGCTCGGAGATTATGCGTAGTATTGCCGTGTGGCGCATGCTTTTCATTGATTTTTATCCTTTCTCTTCCGGCTTAAATGCCGTACATTTTCTTTGTAAGTATATCGAAAAATCCTTCGTTGCCTATTCTTATCAGCTTTGTTTTCATAGGCGAACGTCTAATTTCTATAACGGAACGTTCGGAAACGGAAAGTCCTTTTCTTCCGTCTGCGGCGATGTATATATCCGTTTGAGCGGCAAGCGTTTTGCCCGATACGGTTATAACGGAATCCGCCGATACGACTATCGGTCTTGACGAAAGCGAATGCGGCGAAACGGGTGTTATGCAGAAAAGCTCTGTGCGGGTGTCAATTACGGGACCGCCCGCAGAGAGGGAATAGGCGGTAGAGCCGGTCGGCGTTGCGACGATGATTCCGTCCGCCCTTATGGGGATTGCTTTGTTGCCGTCGCACTTTACGGAAAAATCCGCTATTTTCGCGCGCGTTCCGCTTGTTATAACAACATCGTTTAAGGCGTGAAGCTCGTGCGATATTCCGCTGTCTGTGATTTTTACATCAACCATCATTCTTTCATCGGTTGTATAGTTTCCGTCGGTAAGATCGGCGAGTTTGCGGATCTCATCTTTTTCTATCGCCGTGAGATACCCGAGATGACCGAGATTTATTCCGAATATGGGCAGATCGTGCGCTGCGGCTCTGTCGCATATGTCGAGTATTGAGCCGTCGCCGCCGAGAATAACGACAACATCGGAATTTTTAAGCATTTCTTCGGTATAGGTGTAAAATTTAACGTCCTCGCGCGACTCTCCCACGCACCCGCGAAAGCGCATATCGGTAAGCACATCCGCATCGCAAGCAAGAAGTGTGCGTATAACTTTTTTGGTATATGAATAATCGGGGTCGCGGTCGGGATTTGTGAACACCGCAACTCTGAGTTGGTCTTTCATTCTGCAATTACCTCGCAATTTTCAGAATTTATAATGTCTTTGAGCGCTTTGTCGGATATTTCGCCGTGAGAGACGCCTTTTACAAACAGCGCGACATATTCGCGATTTCCGTCGCCGCCCTCTATTGCCGACGGCGATATGGCGCAGGGCGAGAGTCCAAGCGCATTCGCTGCCGAAAAAAGCCGTTTTATAACTTCAAAATGGACTTTTTTGTCGCGCACGATGCCACCCTTGCCGATATTTTCTCTGCCGGCTTCAAACTGCGGCTTTATAAGCGAAATAAAGCTTCCGCCGTCGCAAAGCACATCGGACACGGCACCGTATACAAGCGCCTGAGAAATAAACGAAAGATCGCTTGTGACTATATCTATTTTATCGGGGAAATCATTTTTTGTAAGAGTGCGCGCGTTTTTGCCTTCGATATTCACAACGCGGCTGTCGGCACGCAGCGACATATCAAGCTGATCGTGCCCGACGTCCACCGCATAGACTTTCTTTGCGCCGTTGCGAAGCAGACAATCCGTAAAGCCGCCCGTTGACGCGCCAAGATCAACAGCAATAAGTCCGTGCGCGTTTATGCCGAACATTTTAAGCGCGTGCCTGAGTTTTATTCCGCCCCTGCCTACATATTCGGTGGGGGAAAGCACCGCTATGACGCTTTTTTCGGTTTCGGGCGGAACGTCGGCGGACGGCTTTTGTATTTTTACGCCGTTTATCGTTACTCCCGACGCAATGAGCGCGGCGGCATGACTGCGACTTTTGGCTATTCCGCATTTGAACAGAAAGACGTCGGCTCTCATTTGCGCTCCTTTGCGATAATTTATTCCATAATATATAATATCATGCCGTGAAAAAATATGCAAGGAAAATGTATAAAAAACGAAAAGAAAATTTCCGTGCGGCTTTATGGTTTCTTCCTAATATTATATATTTATCCCGCGCGGTTGTGCGCGGGATATTTGTTTTTCCGCGCGAAAGCGCACATTATAACCCCCGCCCCCCTGACCTGAAATTGCGGGGAAGCACTCGCTTAAACGTAAAAAAATGCTTA
>OOIG01000167.1_pt1 | contig 58998 bp, 48 predicted proteins | sample 1692091 | NCBI WGS metagenome assembly OOIG01 (sample SAMN06348188, study PRJEB24527) | human gut metagenome | biome: human gut; feature: ankylosing spondylitis patient; material: feces | host: Homo sapiens | place: China | collected 2015-10 | reverse complement strand
TTTTCGTAGATTCCGCACGAGCCGAAGAGCACTTAATGTGCTCTTCGTGCGAGCCAGGACCTGACCGAGCGAAAACCAAGCAGACGGACACGCCGGCGGGACAGGGAGAGATATATGGAAGAAATGCCCAAGAACTACGATCCGTCGACCAACGAGCCGGCGATCCTGCAGAAGTGGCTCGACGGCGGCTACTATAAGCGCCGTGAGGGCGTGGGCGACTGCACCGTCACCATTCCGCCTCCCAACGTGACCGGCAAGCTCCACATGGGTCACGCTACCGACGACTCCATCCAGGACGCCATCATCCGTATGGCCCGCATGCGCGGCAAGTCTACGCGCTGGGTGCTCGGCACCGACCACGCCGGTATCGCCACGCAGACCAAGGTCGACAAGAAGCTCAAGAGCGAGGGCATCAGCCGCCTGGAGATCGGCCGCGATAAGTTTGTCGACGCCTGCTGGGATTGGACCCACGAGTACGGCGGCATCATCGTCGAGCAGATCAAGCGCATGGGCTGCTCCGTCGACTTCGATAACGAGCGCTTTACCATGGACGAGGACTACGCCCAGGCCGTGCGCAAGGTCTTCTGCGACTGGTACCACGACGGCCTGATCTATCGCGGCAAGCGCATCGTCAACTGGTGCCCCAACTGCACTACCGCTATCTCGGACGATGAGGCCGAGTATAAGGACGAGAAGGGCCACCTGTGGCACCTGCGTTACCCGCTGACCGAGCCGGTCAACGGCCAGGACTACATCGTCGTAGCCACCACGCGCCCCGAGACCATGCTCGGCGACACGGGCGTCGCCGTCTCCCCGAAGGACCCCGAGAAGGCCGCCTTTGTGGGTAAGACCGTCAAGCTCCCCATCGTCGACCGCGAGATTCCCATCTTTGAGGATTGGCACGTCGACGCCAACTTTGGTTCCGGTTTTGTCAAGGTCACCCCGGCCCACGACCCCAACGATTATGCCATGGGTCAGGCTCACGACCTGCCGCAGATCAATGTCTTTGATGAACACGCGGTGGTCGTCGAGGGCTACGGCGAGTTTACCGGCATGAACCGCGACGAGTGCCGCGAGGCCGTCGTCAAGTGGTTTGAGGAGCACGGCCTGCTCGATCACGTCGAGGACCACGACCACTCCGTCATGCACTGCTACCGTTGCGACGCCGCGCTTGAGCCGTGGCTGTCCGAGCAGTGGTTTGTGGCCGTCGATAAGCTCAAGGGGCCGGCGCTGGACGCCGTCAACTCGGGCAAGGTCACTTTCCATCCCGCGCGCTGGACGCAGACCTACACCACCTGGATGGAGAACCTCAAGGACTGGTGCATCTCGCGTCAGCTGTGGTGGGGCCACCGCATCCCCGTGTTCTACTGCGAGGACTGTGGCTGGGAGGACGCCCTTACCGAGGACACCGACGTGTGCCCCAAGTGCGGCGGCCATCACGTGCATCAGGACGAGAACGTGCTGGACACCTGGTTCAGCTCGCAGCTGTGGACCTTCGCCACGCAGGGCTGGCCGCAAAGGCCGGAGCTGCTCGAGGGGCATCACCCCACGACGGCACTTGTCACCGCGCGCGACATCATCGCGCTGTGGGTCGCCCGCATGGTCATGAGCTCGCTGTACTTCCTGGACGAAGTGCCGTTTAAGGACGTCGTCATCTACCCGACGATTCTGGCCAAGGACGGCAGCCGCATGTCCAAGTCCAAGGGCAACGGTGTCGATCCCATGGACCTCATTGGCATGTACGGCGCCGACGCCATGCGCTTCAACCTGCTCACGCTGTGCACCAACAACCAGGACGTCAAGTTCGACGCGAACATCGATAAGAAGACCAAGAAGCTCATCGACAGCCCGCGTACCGACCAGGCCAAGAGCTTTGTGACCAAGATCTGGAACGCCAGCCGCTTCCTCCTCATGAACATGGAGGGCTACACGCCCGGCGAGCCCGTCGTGGAGACGCCGGCCGACGCCTGGATGTTCAGCCGCCTGGCCAAGGCCGTGAAGATGGTCACCGAGGGTATTGAGAACTACACCTTTGGCGACATGGCCCGCGGCGTGCAGCAGTTCTTCTGGAACGAGGTCTGCGACTGGTACGTCGAGGTCACCAAGGCCCGCCTGAAGGGCGAGGGCCGTCTACAGGCGCAGCGCAACCTGATCTTTGTGCTCGACACCTCCATTCGCCTGATGCACCCGCTCATGCCGTTTGTCACCGAGGAGATTTGGGACAACATGCCGGCGAGCGTGCTCGATCTGGACGCCGAGGGCAACGTTGACCGCGCCGAGGCGCTCATGATCGCCAAGTGGCCCGAGCCTGCCGACTACGCCAAGTACGTCGACGAGCCCGCCGAGCGCGCGTTTGAGCTGTGCCGTGCCGTCGTGTCTGCCGCCCGTGCCACTCGTTCGCGTTATCGCTTAAGCCCCAAGGCGGAGCTCGACGTTGTCGTGCGCGCCGGCGCCGAGGATATCGAGAAGCTCGAGAGCCTGCGCTCGACCATCGAGCCGCTGGCCAACACCGCCTCGCTGGTTATGGGTACCGACGTTGAGAAGCCGGCTGCGAGCATTGCCGTGGTCGACAGCGGCGTCGAGGTCTTTGTGGTTCTCGAGGGCAAGGTTGACCTTTCGGCCGAGAAGGCACGCCTGGAGAAAGAGATTGCCGCGGCCCAGAAGGAGCTCGCCGGCTGCGAGAAGACGCTCGCCAACGAGGGCTTTGTGGCCAAGGCCGCACCCGCGGTGGTCCAGAAGAAGAGGGACCGTGCAGCTGAGCTCAAGGAGATCCTGGCGGCGCTGACTGCTCAGGTTGCTGACTTCTCGTAGACGTTACTGGGGACGCGGTTTGGGGCATTGCTCACTACTGCGAACAGTCCTGCTCGCACGAAGGCCACATTAAGTGGCCTTCGGCTCGTGCGGAACTTGTATCGAGCAAAGCCCCAAACCGCTCCCACAGCGGTTACGGGGGCGTCCGCTGCCTGGTGGGGCCACTTGGTTGTGGCCTTGATCTCGCTGCAAGCGGATGAAGGCTGATATTGTCAACGCGAGGGGCTCATTCTTTTTGGTGGGCCTCTTTTTCTGTAATTGGAGACTTGGGTTATGGCTAAGCGTTCTGGGTCGTATTCTGTGCCGTTCTCGTTTGAGTTGCTTTCGTTTGATGAAGCTGTCGGGCTTGCTGCTGATACGGGGCGGATCTCTGGGGATGCTGGGCCTCTGCTTGAGACGGTTGTCGATATGCTCGATGAGCTGGGGCGTCCGGACGAGTATTTCGATTGCATTCAGGTTGCCGGCACCAATGGCAAGACTTCGACTACGCGTTTTTCGGCTGCCATTCTTCGTGGTGAGGGACTCAAGACTGCGTTGTATACGTCGCCGCAGCTGGTGCGCTATCCCGAGCGTATGGAGGTCGATGGACGCGTCGTGAGCGACGAGGCCTTTGCCCGTGGCGTTTCGGCGGCTGTCGAGGCGGGGCGTCGCGTGAATGCGCACCGTGTGGCGGCGGGGGAGCGCGCCTATTCCATCACGCCGTTTGACCTGCTGACGGCTGCCGCATTGGTAGTGTTTGCCGAGGCTGCGGTGGATGTTGCCGTGCTTGAGGTTGGCATGGGCGGACGCTGGGATGCTACGAGTGCGACCGATCCCGTGGCCGTCGCCATTACGGGCATTGGACTCGACCATACGAAGGTCCTGGGCGATACGCTCGAGGCCATCGCGGGGGAGAAGGCTGCGGTTATTAAGCCTGGGCGCCTGGTTGTTTTGGGCGAGGGTACGCATGAGGCGAGCGTTCAGCGCGTGATGGATGCCCGTTGCCGTGAATGCGGTGTGGTGCCGCTCGTGGTGAGTCACGCCACGACTAAAGTGCCGGCGCATGTGGGCGACACGGTTGAGTTTAGCTGCACCACGCCGCGTGCGATTTATACGTCGAGCATGGTCAAGCCGGCCTATCAGCCGCAGAATGCCGCGTGCGCGATTATGCTTTGCGAGGGGTATCTGGGTCGTGAGCTCGACCACGATGCGCTGGATGAGTCGCTTATGGGTTGCCCCACACCGGGTCGCTTTGATGTGCTGGGAACCGATCCGCTTAAGTTGATTGACGCCTGTCATAATCCCCAGAGCTGCGAGAACTTTGTGAGCGCGCTGGACGAGATCGATCCGTGCGTGGAGAACCGCCCCACGCTGCTGTGTGCCGCGCTGGCCGATAAGGACGTGGCGGGTATCGTTGACGTTCTGGTTCCGGCATTCCCCCGCGTGGTCGTGACCCAGACCGATTCCGATCGCGCCCTGCCGGCAGAGGAGCTCGCCTCCCTGGTGGACGCCGACAAGCTCGCGGGCGTGTACCCCAGTGTATCCGAGGCCCTCGCGGCTTTCGATGCCGCGGGCGAGCCTTTCGTAGCAGCCGGTACCATCACCCTAGCCGGCGAAGTAGCGGGGCTGCTCCGTTAACCCATCCCCTCATCAGTTGCGGTGAAATACGGACTGTTTTACAAGCCAGAAGCCTCAAACGGTCCGTATATCACCGCAACTCAAAAGCAGTCAATTTGGGACGGGGCTTTTTTGGCTGCCCTGCGCCTCGAGTTGACTTGCTCGCCACGAAATGGGCCTATTTACTACGTTTGACCGGTAACCCTCGACCATACCGAGAATTGCGAAATCAAAACCGCAGGTAAAGGGCTTGCCAGTTTTGCGAAAACACGGGTATGGTCGACCCACGCGGGCTAAACGTAGTAGATAGGCCGTTTTTGTGGCGGCATTCATGTGATGCGGCAAAGGGACAGCCCCTTTGCCGCATTGCCTAGTCTAAGCGGACCGGATCGTGGGGGTAGGCGTTGAGAATCTCGACGCCGTTCTCGGTCACCAGGGCTAGGTCCTCGATGCGGACGCCGGTGTGACCGGGGAGGTATATACCCGGTTCGATAGAGAACGTCATGCCCGGCTCTACGACCTGCTCGTTGGCGAGCGAGACATCGCCCGGCTCGTGGTCTTGCAGACCGATTGAGTGACCCAGACGGTGCGTAAAGTACTGCCCATAGCCCGCATCCTCAATCACGTCGCGTGCGGCGCGGTCCAAGTCGCACATACGAACGCCCGGCGTGATGAGCGCCTCGGCGGCCTCGTTGGCGCGGCGCACGATGTCGTAGACGTGCGCGGTCTCCTCGTCCGGCTGGCCCCAAAAGAACGTGCGTGTCATGTCCGAGCAGTAGTTGTGACGGCGTCCGCCAATGTCGAACAGCACCACGTCGCCATGCTTGAGCACGGTATCGTCGGGTTCGTGATGCGGGTCGCCGGCGTTGGCGCCAAAGCTCACGATGGGCGGAAAGCTAAAGCCCTCGCAGCCGTGCTTGCGGTACAGGCCGAGCATCTGGTCGGCGATTTCGCGCTCCGTCACGCCCTCGTGGACGAGTTTGATGGCATCGGCCATCACGGCGTCGTTGGCGGCCGAGGACACGCGCATAAGCTCCTGCTCGGCGGCATCCTTGTAGGTGCGCGCGGCGGTGACGGCAAAGTCACCCAGGAAAAACTCGCTTGCGGCGTGGTGCTCTATGAGCGGCATCAAAAAGCCGGAACGCATGACAGTGTCGACGCCAAGCGGCTTGGCTGGGTCGATCTCACTCGCGATGGCGTCGGTCACGACGTCGGTGTCGTTGTGGTAGGCCACGCGGGCATTGTCGTACTCGGGCAGCTGATGCAGGGCGTTAATCAAGATTACCGGCTCGGCATCGCGTGCGAGCAGCACGCCGCAAAAACGCTCGAACATATCGGCATAAAAGCCGGTCAGGTAATAGATCGACCACGGGTCGTTTACGAGCAGCTGCGCGCCGGGGTGCTGAGCCTCGAGCGCATCGAGCACGCGCGCCACACGCTGGTCATCGACATGTGCCATACATCGTCCTTTCGCTAGGTTGCCACCATGGTATCCCCAATGCCGGCGTAGTCAATTTGGGACGGGGCTATTTTAGCTGCATCAAACATGCGGAATGATAGGTAAAAGTAGTCATAAGAGGGTCGTCCCAAATTAGCTGCTTTCAAAACTATGGCGGATTACGGGGCTGGACCTGTATTACTTGACCATGGGAAAAATCGCGAAATTAAAACCGCAGGTAGACGGCTTATCAAAAATCGAAAAATGCCGGTATGGATGGGGGTCTCCGAATCAGCCCCGTAATCCGGCATAGTTTTGAAATGGCACTAAAGTAGGCACAATCTAAATATCGATCCCAAGGCAAGTTGCGGTGGAATAGTTCCTGGATGCCGGGGTTTTGGCGGAAATCAGGAACTATTTCACCGCAATTGAGGAGGGGCGGGGTGGATGGCGGGGTAGCTAAAAGAGCCCCGTCCCAAATTAGCTGCTTAGGCTGGGTCGATGTCCATGCTGGCGATGAGGTCGATGCCCGTGTTGAGGGGGTCTTCCAGAACGACGTCGCCCATGCGGATGGGGGCCTCGACGACCACGCCGCGGATGAGGTCCATCGCCTGGGCATGGAGTGCCAGCGGGATGGCTTCGGCCGTGCGCACGGGCAGCAGCGCCTCGTCGCCGCCGGATACGGCAACGGTGGTGGTGAGCACGCGCATGGGACAGGTGAGCTCCTGATGTGCAAACTTATCACCGCGCGGGCAGCTGTTGCCGGTTACGGAGCGTACCTCTACCACGGCGCCGTCTGCGCTGCGCTCGACCTCCACGGTCAGGAGGCACTCGGAGGGGCAGGTGGTGCAGTTGAACTGCAGCGTTTCAATCGCGTTTGTGCTCATGACTCTACGCCTCCTCAACGGGGTCGACGGACAGGACTATCTCGCTAACGCCCAGGTCGAGTGCGCGCTGAATTACCTTTGCCGGTAGTGGGAAGCTCTCCATTACGCTCGGTTTAAACGGGCGGACCTTGCCTGCAAACAGCTCCTCGTCGCCTGCCAGAATGCGCACGCGGGCAGCATCGACCGGCCGACGTACGCGGAAGTTGAGCTTAGTGAGTGACACGGCCGTGATGCGTCCCGGCAGTGCGTAGCCTGCGATGCCAGCGGGGGAGACCGTGAGCTGGCAGCCCGCGCCCGCCACTCCCGCCGCGGTGCCGACAGCCCCCAACGCCCACGCCGCCGCAGCCGCACCGGCACGTTCGGACTCGGTCGTCACGTTGTCGGCCAGGTCGTGCACGTGCAGCACGTTGCCGCAGGCAAATATGCCCGGCACGCCCGTCTGCAGGCTCTGGTCCACCACGGCACCGCGCGTACGTGGGTCCAGCTCCACACCCGCGGCAACCGAAAGCTCGTTTTCGGGAATCAGGCCCACCGAAAGCAGTAGCGTGTCGCACGGAACAACACGCTCGGTCCCCGGAATGGGTGCTAGGTGCTCGTCGACCTGACTCACCTCGACGGCCTCCACACGATCGTGCCCGATCACACGCGTGACCGTGGTAGACAGATGCAGTGGAATGCCAAAGTCTTCCAGGCAGTTCTTAACATTGCGACGCAGGCCGTTGGCGTACGGCATGAGCTCGTACACACCCTCGACGGAAATCCCCTCGAGCGTGCAGCGGCGCGCCATGATCAGCCCGATGTCGCCCGAGCCCAAAATGACGGCGCGCGAGCCGGGTTTGAGGTTCTCGATATTGATGTATCGCTGCGCTAGGCCGGCCGTAAACACGCCGGCGGGTCGGCTGCCGGGGATCTTGATCTCGCTGCGCGTGCGCTCGCGGCAACCCATGGCAAGGACGACCGCGCGCCCGATGAGCTGCAGCATACCGGTGGGGCTCATGAGCGTGACGGTGTGGACCGCGGCGTCTTCCGCGGACTCGCCCGAATCAACCCCTATCACCATGCTGTCCAAGAACAGCGCAATGTTGGTCGCGCGCACCTGGTCGATAAAGCGATGCGCGTACTCGGGACCGGTGAGTTCCTGCTTAAAGTGCGACAGTCCAAAGCCCGGGTGAATGCACTGTCGCAGGATGCCGCCCAGATGCTGCTCGCGCTCCACGATGGCCACGTGCGCGCCGGCCTTGTGCGCGGCAAGCGCGGCTGCCATACCGGCGGGGCCGCCTCCGATGACGACCACGTCGAAGGTCTGCGTCGACACTGGCGCTGCGGTTCCGGTCTCCGCGCGTTCGTCGCGCATATCAAACGTCGCCATCCTAGCGCACCCCCTTTAGCGGTCCCTCGACCAGCCAAGATCCGGCATCCTCCAACAGCACTTCGCTGGGGTCGCAGCCCAGCTCGCGGGCAAGGATCGCAACCACGCGGCTCTGGCAAAAGCCGCTCTGGCACCGACCCATGCCCGCACGGCAGCGCCGCTTGACGCCCTCGACCGAAACCGCACCCGGGCGGCGTCGAATCGCGGCCACGATCTCGGCCTCGGGCACCGTCTCGCAGCGGCAGACGATCTGCCCCCATGCGGGGTCGGACTCAATGAGCTCCTCCTTGCGTGCAAGCGGCGCACGGTCGAAGTCGTCCGGCGCGTGTCGAATCGGATCCCAATCGGCCCGTTCGCGCAAAGCAACGCCCGCCTCGCGCATCACGTGCTCCATGCGCTCGGCAATGGCCGGCGCGCTCGCCACGCCTGGCGACTGAATGCCCGCCGCCTGGAACAGGCCTGGCACCACGGCGGACTGCCCAATAAAGAAGTCGTTTGTTCCCTTGATGACCGGACGCCCGCCGGCAAATGCGCGTACCACGCGACGCGTGTCCAGATCGGGCACCAGCTTGCGTGCTCCCGTCAGCAGCGCGTTCACATCGCTTGCGTAGGTCTGCGTGTCGCCCGGCTCGCGCACGGCAGCCGTCGCGGTGATCACGGTGTTGCCGTGGACCGTGCCCGTGACGATTACGCCCTTGGACACTGGCGTGGGCACGGGGTAGAGCGGCATGAGCGCGCGCGGCTCCTTGTCCAGCACCACGATGTTGCCCTGGCGCCAGACCATCTGGAACTCCTCGGCGCCCGCCATATGCGAGATGTCCGCTGCACCGTTGCCCGCGGCGTTGATCAGATAGCGGCAGCGCACATCGCCGACAGGCGTCACCAGCGTAAAGTGCGCAGCCCCGTCGGTAGCCTCGCCGCCGGCAACCTCAATTGCTTCCACCGGAGCCGACCGAATAAACGTCACGCCGTTGGCCACGGCGTTCTCCAGCGCAGCGATGGCGACCTCAAACGGATCCACAAAGCCAGTGGAGGGACACCACAGCGCGCACGTCGCCTCGGCACTCGCGCGTGGTTCCAGCTCGCGGATGCGCTCGGGGCCGATAATCGACAGTTCGGGCACGCCGTTGGCCACGCCATTCTGGCGCAGCTTCTCCAGGTGTGCGCGGTCTTCGTCGTTAAACCCCAGCACCATCGACCCGGTGCGGCGGAACAAAAATCCAAGCTCCTGGGCCCACGTGCCATATAGCTCGCAGCCGCGGGCGTTGACCTGCGCCTTTACGGTGCCCGGCGCCGGATCGTAGCCGGCGTGTACCAGGCCGCCGTTGGCCTTCGATGCGCCCAGGGCGACATCGTTGGCCGCCTCGACCACGCAAATGGTCAGGTCATAGCGCGCGAGTTGCCGCGCAATGGCACACCCGGTGATGCCCGCGCCCACAACCGCGATATCAAACGTTTCTGTCACAGTGCCTCCCAGACAAGTTGACAGGCTGTCAATAGGACTATGCTACGGTCTGCAGACCCCCAGTGCAGCGGCAATGCGGCGAACAGCCCCACTGCATCCGCCAACGGCAGGCGTGGGCCGGCTCAGCACGGATGCCGGCCACGTTAGAACGCGAGATCTTCCCGCCCAACCTCGCGGTCTGCGCCGTTACCTGTTACAGATTGAGATGTTGAGTCCACAGGCGCACGTTCTTCTCGATCTGTAACAGTAAGAACTGTTTTTGGGTTCCAGATGTTACAGTTCGAGATTTAAGTTGGGGAGAGAATGGTTTGTCTCAATCTGTAACATCTGGGACTGTATTTGCCGAGTAACTGTTACAGATTGAGACATTCGGTGCGGACGGTTTTCTTTGTCTCGATCTGTAACAGTTAGCTGAGGATTTGGGTTCTAGATGTTACAGATTGAGACAAACCTTCCGACGGATTTTGAAGGTCTCGATCTGTAACAGTAAGAGAGGAAATTCGGCCTCAGTTGTTACAGATCGAGATTGAAGCCAGCGAGGGGATGTTTTGTCTCGATCTGTAACATTTGGACCCGATTTTGCCGAGTAACTGTTACAGGTCGAGATTGAAGTCGGGGAGGGACCCCTGTGTCTCGTTCTGTAACATCTAGACCCGGATTCCACTCCTGCCTGTTACAGATTGAGATGTTTGTGTCCGCACCAGCCCCGCCCCTAGCCGTGGTCCCATATAAACAAACCCCGTGGTAAACTTGACCGGACTGTTAATATTCCGAAAGGTACCCGTAATGTCCAAGTACATCTCCGAGCTCATGTCGCCGCAGCTTATGGGCGTCGTCTATGCCTTCGTTGGCTTTATCATCGCCCTGTATGTGCTGTCGGTCGTCTATGTGTTCATCGACGCTCGCCGCCGCGGCGCCAGCGCCTACGTGGCATGGGGCATCATCGCCCTCATCCCGTTTGTGGGCCTCATTGCCTACCTGGTCCTGCGCCCGCACTCCTACGCGTCCGACCGCGAGGAGCAGGAGCTGGACATGGCCCTGCGCGAGCGCCAGCTTGCCCAGTACGGCACCTGCCCGCAGTGCGGCGCGCCCATCGAGAAGGATTTCGTCGTCTGCCCGGTGTGCGATACGCAGGTTCGCAACGTGTGCCCCAGCTGCCATCGCCCGCTCGATGCGCACTGGAAGGTCTGCCCCTACTGCCGAACTCGCATCCAGTAACGCATCCATCGCCGGGCCGGCCGCAAGCCACGCGCACCTCACGCGCACCCCGCCCCCACACGATGAAGCATGCGTAGAAAATCGCCCGCCGTGCCATTTAGGTGCGGCGGGCGCTTGTATACCAAGGCAACCTGCCTATAATGATGCAAGTCAAAAACGCCGCGCGCATCGCACGCACTTGCATCAGGCATCCGAGAGGAGAAAACATACCCATGAAGGCACTCTACAATGACGGTTCGGTGGCCGAGCTCCCGCAGGACGAGGTCACGCACGTCATCCGCCACTCTGCCGCGCACATCATGGCGCAGGCCATCAAGCGTCTGTACCCCCAGGCCGACTTTGCCTACGGCCCCGCGACCGACAACGGCTTCTACTACGACGTCGACCTGCCCGAGGGCGTCAAGATCAGCGAGGACGACTTCCCCGCGATTGAGGCCGAAATGAAGAAGATTGTCAAGGAGAACCTCAGGTTCACCGTCTTTGAGAAGCCCCGCGCCGAGGCCATCGCCCTTATGGAGGAGCGCGGCGAGAAGTACAAGGTCGAGCACATCGGCGACCTGGACGACGACGCCCGTATCACCTTCTACCAGCAGGGCGACTACATCGACATGTGCGTCGGCCCCCACATCTGCTACACCAAGGCGCTCAAGGCCTTTAAGCTCACCGGCGTCTCGGGCGCTTACTGGAAGGGCGACAAGGACAACAAGATGCTCACCCGCATCAACGGCGTCGCCTTTGCCACCAAGGAAGAGCTCGACGAGCACATGCACATGCTGGAGGAGGCCAAGAAGCGCGACCACCGCAAGATCGGCCGCGAGATGGACCTCTTTATGATGCGCGACGAGGCCCCCGGCTTTCCGTTCTTCCTGCCCAACGGCATGATCCTTAAGAACACGCTGCTGGACTACTGGCGCGAGATTCACCACAAGGCCGGCTACGTGGAGATCTCCACGCCGCTCATTATGAACAAGCAGCTGTGGAAGACCTCGGGCCACTGGGACCACTACAAGGACAACATGTACTCCACCGTTATTGACGACGAAGAGTACTGCATTAAGCCCATGAACTGCCCGGGTGGCGTGCTGGTGTACGCTTCCAAGCCGCACTCCTACCGCGAGCTGCCCATCCGCGCCGGCGAGATTGGCCTGGTGCACCGCCACGAGCTGCGCGGCGCCCTGCACGGCCTGTTCCGCGTGCGCTGCTTTAACCAGGACGACGCCCACCTGTTTGTGCGTCCCGACCAGCTGACCGACGAGATCGTGGGCGTGGTCAACCTCATCGACTCCGTGTACCAGAAGTTTGGCTTTAAGTACCATGTAGAGCTTTCCACCCGCCCCGAGGACTCCATGGGCTCCGACGAGGATTGGGTTCGCGCCGAGGAGGGCCTGCGCACCGCTCTGGAGAAGCTGGGTATGGACTACGAGGTCAACGAGGGCGACGGCGCCTTCTACGGCCCCAAGATCGACTTCCATCTGGAGGACTCGCTCGGCCGCACCTGGCAGTGCGGTACCGTGCAGCTCGACTTCCAGATGCCGCTCAACTTTGACCTGGAGTACGTGGACGCCGACGGCACCAAGAAGCGCCCCATCATGCTGCACCGCGTGTGCTTTGGCTCCATCGAACGCTTTATCGGCATTCTGATTGAGCACTTTGCGGGCAAGTTCCCCACCTGGCTGGCTCCCGTTCAGGTCAAGGCACTTCCGGTTTCCGAGAAGAGCCGCGACTACGCTCACGAGGTGTGCGCCAAGCTGGAGGAGGCCGGCATCCGCGTGGTCTGCGACGACCGCGACGAGAAGATCGGCTACAAGATCCGCGAGGCCCGCAGCATCGACCGCGTGCCCTACATGCTCATCCTGGGTGAGAAGGAGGTCGAGGCCGGCAACATCTCCGTCCGCGATCGCTCCAACGAGACCGTTCAGATGAGCGTCGACGAGTTTGTTGCCAAGGTGACCGAGGAGATCAAGACCCGCGCCTAAGGTAAGCTTCACAACAATTTACAAAGGCGACCGTCCACAAAGGGCGGTCGCCTTTTTTCTTACCAAAATAAGAAAAGCCGCTGGTTGAGCGGCTTTTTTTGTTGCACAAAAAGGTACAGGTTTTTGTAGAGGGGTATGGAGATGTACCTACTAGCAGTACATTTTGCGTAATCTGGGCAAACGCTGATTGATTGCTCGTATAATGTCATCAGTCGAAAGATACAAAAACCTGTACTTTTGCGACTGCGCCTAGCTGCGAGCGAGAAGCCTGTTCTAAACGCCCCTGCATTTGCGTGCATCGCAAAGCCAAAAGAGGGGGCGAGAACATGGAACAGACGACACGGCGCCAAGAGCAGCTGCCGGGCGCATTTAATGGCGCCACCACCAACAGCCAGCACGGCCGCGTCCACTGGTATCTGGTTCACACCCCCCATGGAAAAGAGCGCGAGACCTGTGAAAAGGTCCGCCCCATTATCCCGCACGAGCTGATGCAGGACGCTTTTGTAATGCAAAAGGAGTTCTGGTTTAAGCGGGACGGCGCATGGTCGCTCCAAACCAAACCTATGTACAAGGAATATTTTTTCGTCGCTACGCACGATGCCGCCGCGCTCGATAGGGCTTTGGCCCAGTTGAGCTTTGGCTGTCGCATCGCCGGCAGTAGGGAGCGGGCGTACATGCCCATGCCGGATGACGCGCAGGACTGGTACCGCAGCGTGCTGGACGACGACGGCGTGGTGCGCAACAGCGTCGCCCGCATAGAAGACGGCGTGTTGCACATAGAGCAGGGGCCCTTGGTGGGGCAAGAGGCCCGCGTAAAGAAAATCGACCGTCATAAACGCTGGTGCCTGGTAGACGTGGGCGAGGGTGACTCCGCATTTAGGGAGTTACTTCCGCTCGACGTGCCCAGCAAAACGTAAGGGAGACGTTGTACCAGCAAATCGTTCGTTTTTTGAATTTATGGACGGGGGGGTTCCTGGGGACAGGGACGTAAGTTTTATCGTGACTGCTAATAAAGAAGTGACAGAGAGCAATGCGCCCGTAGGGGCGGCGCTGATTGCTCAGGCCATGGACCGGCGTGAAGGCGCCGGTCGATATAAGGCCATGCAATCCATCATGGACTGGGACAACTCGCGCCTTGTCTACCGCACCGTCAAGCGCGCCTTCGACATCGTGTTCAGCGGTTGTGTGCTGGCCGTCATCGCCGTACCGAGCCTGATGCTCGCTGCGGTCATACGCCTTGAGAGCGAGGGCAACCCGTTCTACAGCCAGATCCGCGTGGGCCAGACCCACCGCGACGGCAGCCTGTCCACCTTCCGCATGTGGAAGTTCCGCTCCATGTACAAGGATGCCGACGAGCGCCTCGCCGAGCTCAAGGAGCAGAACGAGATCGCCGGTGCCATGTTCAAGATGCGCGAGGACCCCCGCGTCACCAGGATCGGCAGGTTCATCCGCAAGCACTCCATCGACGAGTTCCCGCAGTTCCTAAACGTGTTCCTGGGGCAGATGTCCGTCGTGGGCCCGCGCCCGCCGCTGCCTAACGAGGTGGCCGAGTACACAGAATTCGACCTGCAGCGTCTGGCCGTCAAGCCCGGCATCACCGGCTGGTGGCAGGTGACCGACCGCAATTCAACGGGTTTCGACGGAATGGTCCAGCGCGACCTTGAGTACATAGCCAAGCGCGGCGTCATCACGGATCTCAAGATCGTTCTACTCACTGTCGTCGAGGTAATTACGGGAAGCGGGGCGTGCTAGTGTCAGCCGGCAATCGTTATCCAATTCTGAACACGTATGTAAACGCCATCTCGCTTGACGAGACGGTGGATGAAATCGAGAAGATCATCGCGAGGGGCGTACCGACCCAGCATGTCGTAATCAACGCCTCCAAGGTCAACCTGATGGAGGCGGATCCCGATCTCGCGTCAATCGTCAACGAATGCCCCCTGATCAACGCCGACGGCGCCTCGATCGTCTGGGCGGCGAAAAAGCTGGGGGTTCCTCTCGGGGAACGCGTCACGGGCATCGACCTGTTCCAGAGGCTTGTCGGGCTGGCGTCCGAGAAGGGCTACCGCATCTACCTCTTCGGGGCGAAGGAAGAGGTAGTCACCAAGGTCAAAGCGATTTTCGAGGACAGGTACCCGGGCATCCAGATCGCAGGGTATCGCAACGGCTACTTCACCGAGGCGGACGAGCCCCAGATCGTATCCGATATGGCCGCCTCGGGAGCCGACATGATGTTCGTCGCTTTCTCCTCTCCCAAGAAAGAGTACTGGGTCCACAAGTACATCGACCAGATCGGAATCCCCTTCGTCATGGGCGTCGGCGGCAGCTTCGATGTTGTTGCCGGCGTAACCGACCGAGCTCCGACGTGGATGCAGAAGCGCGGCCTGGAGTGGTTCTACCGCTTCATCCAGGAGCCCGGAAGGCTGTGGAAACGCTACATCATCGGCAACCTAAAATTCGTCGCCCTCACGTATAAATACAAGTTCGCTAAGAAAGGTGAATAGCAATGGTTAACGTTATCGGTCTCGGCTACATCGGCCTGCCCACCGCCCTCATGATGGCATCCCACGGCGTGGAGGTCGTGGGCACGGACTACAACGAGGAGCTCGTCGCCACGCTCAACGCCGGCAAGACTACCTTCAAGGAGGAGGGCCTAGACGAGCTGTTCGCCGACGCCCTGAAGTCCGGAATCAAGTTCTCCACCGACTACCAGGTCTGCGACACCTACATCGTCTCGGTCCCCACTCCCTACGACAAGCTAGACAAGAAGATCGACCCCTGCTACGTCGTGGCGGCCTGCAAGACCGTCCTCGAGGTCGCGCCCGAGGGCGCCGTGCTCGTAGTCGAGTCCACCGTTTCGCCCAACACCATCGACCGCTTCGTTCGCCCGCTACTCATAGAGGCCGGCCGCGAGGACGTCAGGCTCGTCCACGCCCCCGAGCGCATCATCCCGGGCAACATGGTCTACGAGCTGCTGCACAACAACCGCACCATCGGCGCCGACGACCCCGAGGTGGGCGAGGCCGTGGCGAAGGTCTACGCCAGCTTCTGCCAGGGCGAGATCTCCGTCACCGACATCCGCACCGCCGAGATGACCAAGGTCGTCGAGAACACCTTCCGCGCGGTGAACATCGCCTTCTCCAACGAGCTCGCCAAGATCTGCCGCATCGGCGGCATGGACGTCGCCGAGGTCATCCGCATCGCCAACAAGCACCCGCGCGTGAACATCCTCAACCCCGGCCCGGGCGTCGGCGGCCACTGCATCCCGGTCGACCCGTGGTTCCTGGTCGGCGACTACCCCGAGACGGCCAACTTCATCCGCCTCGCCCTGCAGACAAACGCCTCCATGCCCGAGTACGTCATGCACCGGGCCCACGAGGTCATGGTCGAGCGCGGCATCACGGACGCCTCGAAGGTCGGCATCTACGGCCTCACCTACAAGGAGAACGTCGACGACGTCCGCGAGTCCCCGACGCTGCAGATGCTCGAGTCCATGTCCGAGCACCTCTGCGCCGGCTCCGTCAAGGTCTACGACCCGTGGGTCGAGCGCGACGAGGTTCCCGGCCAGGTCCACTCTATGGATGAGTTCCTGGACGGACTGGAGATGGTGATCGTGATGGTCGGCCACTCCCAGGTCACGGACAACCCCGGCATCTTCGGCGAGCGCGTCCTCATCGACCCGCGCAACGTCTGCGGCGACGGAGAGAACGTCTACAAGCTGTAAGACCATGTGACTCTTCAGGAGAAATCGTTTTGAAGAAGGTAATGCTCGTCTTCGGCACCCGCCCGGAGGCAATCAAGATGTGCCCGCTCGTCAACGAGCTCAAGGCGCGTACGGATGAGTTCGAGACCGTCGTGACTGTGACCGGCCAGCACCGCGAGATGCTGGACCAGGTTCTGCGCGTCTTCGATGTGACTCCCGACCACGACCTGGCGATCATGAAGCCGGGCCAGACGCTGTTCGACGTGACGTGCGACGTGCTGCTTAAGCTCAAGGCCGTCCTCGAGGACGAGACGCCCGACGTGGTCCTGGTCCACGGCGACACCACGACCAGCTTCGCCGCAGCGCTCGCGTGTTTCTACCTGCAGATCCCTGTGGGGCATGTGGAGGCCGGCCTGCGCACGCACGACATCTACAGCCCCTGGCCGGAGGAGTTCAACCGCCAGGCGGTCGACATCGTGAGCGAGTACTACTTCGCGCCCACGGAGGCGAGCAAGCAGAACCTGCTCGGCGAGGGCAAGCTCGAGTCCGGGATCTGGGTCACCGGCAACACCGGCATCGACGCACTGCGCACTACCGTGCGCGAGGGCTACTCCCACCCCGAGCTCGATTGGGCTGAGGGCTCCCGCCTCATCCTCATCACGGCGCATCGCCGCGAGAACTTGGGTGAGCCCATGCACCGCATGTTCCGCGCCATCCGCCGCGTGATGGAGGAGCATCCGGACACAAAGGCGATCTACCCCATTCACATGAACCCGCTCGTCCGCAAGGCGGCCCACGAGGAGCTCGACGGTTTCGACCGTCTGCACATCATCGACCCGCTCGAGGTGCTCGACTTCCACAACTTCATGGCCGCGAGCCACCTCATCCTCACCGACTCCGGCGGCATCCAGGAGGAGGCCCCGAGCCTGGGCAAGCCGGTGCTCGTCATGCGCGACACCACGGAGCGTCCCGAGGGCGTGGCCGCCGGCACGCTGAAGCTCGTCGGCACCGAGGAGGACGTGATCTACCGCGAGTTCAGCCGCCTGCTCAGCGATCAGGCCGAGTACGAGGTCATGAGTCATGCGTCGAATCCTTACGGTGACGGACATGCGAGTGAGCGAATTGCGGACGTTATTGGAGGTAAATAGTGAAGCTAAAAAAGAGGTTTACTCTTTCTCTTAAAAACAACCTGCGCTTCATTCCTGATGAGGCATATATGCGTCTCTACTTCAAAGCCAAACTTCATTACGAGCCTGATTTCGAGTGTCCTAAGACATTCAATGAGAAGCTGCAGTGGTACAAGCTTAACTACCATAATCCAGTTTTGACTCAGCTCGCAGATAAATATGGCGTGCGCTCTTTCGTCGAACAACGTATTGGGTCCGAGTATCTTGTGCCACTTTTCGGTGTTTTCAATGCAGCTGAAGAGATCGATCTCGATAAATTGCCGGAGAAGTTTGTGCTTAAATGTACTCACGACTCGCAGAGCACATTTGTTTGCACGGATAAGTCGTATTTTGATTTTGTTGAGGCCAAGAAACGTCTGAATGTTGCCTTGCATAGAAACTGGTATTGGCAGGGCAGGGAGTGGGCTTATCTCGGTATCACGCCTCGCATTGTGGCGGAAGCATTTCTTGATGAACCTGGAAGAGCGACTCCGACTGATTACAAATTCTATTGTTTTGACGGTAAGGCAGCTCTTGTTCAGACGGACGCCGATCGTTTCACTAATCATGAAATGCAGTACTTTTCTACTGAATGGGAGCAGCGTGGCGATATCGACCATGAGGTATCTGAGCATGAGCCTACTGTAAAGCCCGAGAACTACGAACTTATGCTTGAGCTTTCCGAGAAACTCTCTGATGGTTTCCCTCACGTGCGGGTTGACTGGTACAACATTAGCGGTAAACCTTACTTTGGCGAGATGACTTTCTATACCGGAGGCGGATACGATCCCTTCTATGCACTAGAGGAGCAACCCGATAGACTTGACCGAGAGCTTGGCGATTTGTTTGTTTTGCCAACTGTTTCCCATTTAGAAAAGTACTGCGATTGGTCTTGCCCTTCTTCTAAAAGATCTTTAGGTGCTGATAATGCCTAAAGTGTTGATGATTGGCCCGAGTCTTGATGCTATGGGTGGCATCTCCACGGTTGAAAACAACATTATGAAGTGGTCGAATCGTAACGAAGGTTCAATAGAATTCATTTCGACAACTGCTGAGGGCGGGAAGTTCAAGAAGCTCTCCATTGCCCTTGTGGCTTATATGAAATATCTCAGTAGGCTCAACGCGTGCGATCTCGTACATGTGCATATGGCGTCTCGTGGCAGCTATCGCCGAAAAAAGATCTTCATGAGGGCGGCCTTCTTTCGAAACAAACCCGTTCTTCTCCATCTGCATGGTAGCGAGTTCGGTGTTTGGTTTGACGAAGAATGTAGCGAGGCTGAGAGACGCGATATCTCGCATTCCTTTGATTGTTGCTCAAAGGTGGTCGTTCTGTCGGAGGAGTGGAAGGAATTCCTTCTAAAAAGGCACATCTGTTCCTTGGATCGTATCGTGGTGGTGCATAACGCCGTTGACGTTCCTGAGGTTAACGCTATTGATTATTCGTGCAATACGGTTTTGTTCATGGGGCGTCTTGATGCGCGCAAGAGTCCGGATTTACTTTTGCGCGCTGCTAAGCGCGTTCTTAAGACTCATCCCGATGCGCGTTTTGTCTTTGGCGGAGACGGGGATGTGCCAGCATATGAACAACTGGCGGATGAACTTGGAATTGGTGACAGGTGCAGCTTTATAGGCTGGGCTAAAGGTGAGAAAAAAGACGAAGCCTTTCGCAACAGTAGCATGTTCTGCCTTCCTTCGAAGAATGAGGGCATGCCTATGAGTGTGCTTGAGGCAATGTCGTACGGACTTGCTACCATTGCGACTCCTGTCGGGGGTATTCCACAAGTCATTACCGACGGCGTAGACGGAATTATGTTTCCAGTTGATGATGTTGATGCGTTGGCCACTAAGCTCGAGAATCTCATGAGCGATATCTCTTACAAGGAAATGATTGGAATTCAGGGACGAGCTCGCATAAAAGATGCCTTTTCCCTTACGGCGTTTATGAACCGGCTTGGCATGGTTTACGAAGATATTTGCCGGTGAGACTCGCTTTCTTGGGCGATATTGGAGACCCGTCAGACTCCGTTTCTTATTTCCAAGTTGCACATTTAGGAGCGTGACGATGGATAAGACTATTCATTACTGCTGGTTCGGAGGCAATCCGCTCTCTGAGACTGCTGTGAGGTCCTTGGCTTCGTGGGAGAAGTTTGCGCCTGGGTTTGAGGTCAAGCAGTGGAATGAGGATAACTTCGACTTCGCATCATGCTCTTGGTCAAGGGGCGCGTATGCGGCGGGCCTCTGGGCATTTGTGTCGGACTACGCTCGCTTTAAGGTCTTGTATGAGTACGGCGGCATCTATATGGATATCGGCAGCGAGCTCATACGAGACATATCGCCTCTCATGGAAAGCATTCCTTTCACTGCAATCGAAGAATCCTCGTTGACTGCCACCACCGGCTTGATTGTTGCTGTTGAGCCTCATGACCCTGTAATTCGCGCATGCGTGGAACGATATGAGTCGATGGAGTTCTCCTGTGATCCTGATTTTCTCGACAAGATCACGGTGAATGAGGTATTCACTGCTGAGCTTCAAAAAATCGGCTTTGAACGCGTGAATAAAGAGCAGCATTTCGGTGGCTGGCTTGCCTTGGACTCCAAAGCGTTCAACCCCGTTTACGGTTTCGGCGGTTATCACATCAAGCGTGAAACCTACAGCATCCATCGCTCTTCGGGAAGCTGGGTTGAGCCCAAATATCGCATCAAGCGGAAGGTTGTGCGTAAGTGTTCCCCTTTCATTGGGCGAAGGCTTTCGCAGATTTTGGGTCGAATTCTCATGGAGCTTAGTGACGGTGGCTTGGTTGTAGGAACTAAGAGAATCTTTGGCGTTGTTCGCGAAAAGATTGCTAGAGGAGAGAGAAGTTAGAGTGGACGTATTCGCTAAAGATACTTATCACTATTTCGGTACGCAAGGCGTAAAGCTCGGCCGGTTATTAGGTGATTTTGGCTACCGCTATGTTTTCTATCTAAGGATGTGTCAGGCAGGGGGTTTGCGAAAACTCCTCTTCACGCTTCCGAGGAAACATCTTTCCAGGAAGTGTGGACTCGAGATTTCGCCATCAACTCAAATTGGTCAAGGCTTCTACATTGGTCACCCTTACGGCATTACTGTAAACGCCGGCGCGAAGTTCGGCCGTAACGTGAACATCCATAAGGGATGCACCATCGGCCAAGAAAACCGTGGCCATAGAAAGGGCGTCCCTACGATTGGTGACCGCGTATATCTCGGTATTAACTCGACGGTTGCAGGTAATGTGACCATTGGAAACGATGTCTTTATTGCCTCCAATACCTTTGTTAACCAGGATATTCCCGATCATTCGATAGTCATTGGCAACCCGTGCAAGATTATCGAAACCGATAACGCTACTGAAGGTTACATCATCAATTTGGTTTAACGAGCTTGCGAATAGTTAGGCGGTAAGATATTGAAACGCATAGGCATCCTCACATTTTCGAATACCGTAAATTATGGTGCTTCGCTACAAGCATGTGCTCTGCGCAGGACCGTGATGTCGTTGGGCTGCGACTGCGAAGTGCTCAATTACAGCAATAAGGAACTCGATGATCGAGAGTTGGGTACGTGCTTCTCGTTCAATCCTTCGGATGCCGTTCGCTATTTCCTTCGCAGGGGTTTTGAGCGCCAGAGGCTTAATTCGTTCAGTCGATTTGCTAAGCGCAATCTAAGCCCTACGGGAAAGCTGGATAAGCAAGCTCTTATTGATAGAGCCAAGAGCCTCGACTGCGTCCTCATTGGCAGCGATCAGGTTTTCAATCCTCGGGTTAATGGGCATGACCCAGTCTTCTTGGGTGAAGGCATCGCTGAAGTTACAAAGGTCGCGTCTTATGCTGCCAGTCTGGGAGATGCGACGGCGGAATCCATTTTGGCATGCGATGAAGGCGCGGCCGACAGGCTGGCAAAGTTCACTGGTCTTTCCGTTAGGGAACCGAGCTCTATGGAGGTCCTTAGCGAGATGGGGCTCGAATCTGTATTTATGCCTGATCCGACCCTGCTTCTTACGGGCGATGACTGGTCGGCGTTAGCCTCAGATGACGGCTTGGATACGATACCTCAATCCTATGTTCTGCTTTATACGCTTAACTCTGAGCAAAAACTCGTGGATCGAGCTAGGAAGATCGCCAGCGAGCTCGGCGTTCCTGTCGTCTGCATTCATTACAACACGAAGAAATTCCCCGGCATGATTAACGTGAGGGGTATCGGTCCGGCTGCTTTCTTGAAGCTTGTTAGTGAGGCGTCGTTTGTTTGCACGGACTCCTTCCACGGCGCCTGCTTCTCCATGAATTTCAATAAGTCGTTTGTCGTTAAAACGTCGGACTCCGCCGTTCAGAGTAACGTCAGGATTACAGACCTGCTCGCACGTTATGGAATTGAGGGTTGTCTGTATCGAGACGAGGTCGTTATTTCGGCTGTTGACTATGGTCATGCAAACCAGACCCTCTCACATGACCGTGATACAGCGCGTGCCTTTATCGCTCGCTGCATTGGATTGTAGGTGTCGTTTCTGGCTTATGTTTGCAAAGAATACTTTTTGGAACTTGGTCTACCAGTTGACCGCTATCGTTGCCGGCTTCCTCGTCCCAAGGGCGATTATTGGCGTATATGGATCCGAGGTTAACGGTCTGGTGACCTCTCTAACTCAGTTTATTGGTTATTTCGCACTTGTCGAAGCTGGTATTTCTGGTGCGGCGACCTTCGCTCTATATAAGCCTATTGCTAAGGGCGACTGGGATGGGATTAACGTCGTGGCTTCGGCCTCGAAGGTCTTTTATCAGAAGTCGGGCATGTTGTTTCTTGTCTTGCTGGTTGGCCTTTCGGTCGTTTATCCCATATTTGTCTCGGTAGGTTCGCTTGCGCCTTGGGAGATCATGGTGCTTACCTTCCTGTTGGGTGCCAAGATCGTCGTGGATTTCTTTTCCCTCGCCAAGTACCAAGTTTTCCTTACCGCCGATCAAAAGAACTGGCTCATTCAACTCGCATCGACGGTCTTCACGCTGGTTAACACGGCCGTCATTTTCTTGTTTGCCTATCTCCATGCTCCTGTTGTCGCTGTCTATGCGTTGGCTCTCTCTGCGGTTTTTGCGCGCAGCCTGATTCTCGCTCTGTATACACGCCGCCATTATCCGAAGCTCAATTGCAAGGTTGATTACGGTGACTATCAGCTACCCCAGAGATGGGATGCGTTGTTTCTCCAAATCTTGGGAGCCGTTCAGTCGGGCGCGCCCGTTATTTTGGCGACCTTCCTCTGTGGGAGCATGAGTGAAGTTAGCGTTCTTGCTGTTTACATGCTCGTATCTACGGGGCTACAGATGATTCCGAATGTCCTTGGTACAGGGCTTCAGGCGCTCTTTGGTCGACAGATTGCTGAGGGAGACTACGAGGGTCTTCGGTCTTCCTATAAGCCATATCGAGCGCTTGTGTACGCAGTCTCCGCTGTGGCATGCGGATGTGCTTTTTCATTGATTATGCCGTTTGTTGATTTGTATGCAGGCGGGTTTCACGATGCAAATTACCACAATGTCCTGCTCGGTTTCCTCGTCGTCCTAAATGTTTTTCTCTATCATGGCAAGTCGTCCCAGGGCCTACTTGTAATTGCTGCTGGCATGTACCGTGAGACTAGGGCGCAGACCTGCTTGCAGGCTGCAATCATTATCGTCTTGGGTATCCCACTCACAATGCGTTTTGGGGTCGTCGGCACAATTGCTGCGTCCTGCGTATCCAATCTATACCGCGTGATTGACCTTTTGCTCTACGAGCCTCGTAAAATCTCGAAGGACTCTCTTTCGAGTTCGTTTTGGTCGTTTGGCGTGTATGTATTACAGACCGTTCTCGTGGCCATGCCTGGCTATCTACTGTCTTGCTTCGCTGGAAGTTGGACAGGATGGATTGCGGTCGCCATCGGTCTTGTCATTTGGGGCGCAGTCGCCGCATGCGCGACGCTCTATTTCTTCGACAGGCCTAGCTATAGTTCGATTATTGGTCGTTTTATGAGGATTAAATAGGATGAATTATTTCAGCGCGTCTAGGGCCGGTGTTGAGTCTTGCTCTGAGTTAGAGCGACGCTTTTCCCTAAATGATGGGTCCATGGTGTTCATTCCACTGCTCTTTTACGCCTTTTTCTGCCAATCGCTCGCTGCTTCTGCGCTTGCACTCGATGTCTGCCTCCTGCTATCTGCTACGGCGTTTCTCCTGCATTTTGTGACTAACAGAAGATTTGCTTGCAAAAGATTTGGCCTTGAGCTGGCTTGGGCACCTTTCTTTGTGCTGTTCTTTATTCATAGTTTGATATACGGTGTGACTAATTTAACCCTGCTCGTAGTTTATACGCTTCTATTTCTGTGCATGTATGTTGCGGCAGGCGAGCGATCCTGGGTCACTTCATGCCTTAGGGTTCTTGTCGCCTTTGCAGCATTTCATGCGTTCTGCACCATCGTCTTCTGGCTAGTCCCCGCACTTTATCTGCCAGTTAAATCTGCCTTCTTTTCAGGTAGCTATATGGCTAGGGACTATCGCTCTGGCTTCACGGCGCACTACAGCACTAATTCGATTTATTTGAGTTTGGGTCTCGTCTCTTGGGCCTGTGGTCTTGCTGGTAGCAGGGAAAAGGTTCGGATTAAAGATTTGATGCTGAGCCTGATGCTCTTGCTTGCGCTTTTTCTGACTACTAAGCGGGGTCCTTTGGTTGCATCCGTTGCTGCTATCGTCATCTCGTATCTGTTCGTAAATAGAAAGAAGCTTTCCGGGACGATGCTCAAGACCTTGGTTGTTGCTGCAATCGCTGTAATAGCTGTCGGCGTTCTTGCTACGTTTGTTCCCGCTGTTCAGGCGACTCTTGAGAGGTTTATTGAGCTTTCAGATGATGAAACGGGCAATGGCAGAAGCTATTTGTACGATTGCGCTTGGAGTATGTTTTATGCAAAACCCTTACTTGGTTGTGGTTGGGGGACTTATTCCAAGTATGTTGCCACTACCTCCCTTGGTGCAATGTACAGCAATCTTGGCTTTTCGTCGATGAGTGCTCACAACGTATACCTTCAGTTGCTTGCCGAGACGGGTGTGATTGGCCTTGCGGCTTTTGTTGTGCCTGCGTTTCTCTCCATCCTTGCAGCCATGCATCGATCTGAATCTCTTTTAGAGGAAGGTCCTTATGGGGACTCCTTTTGCTTGTGGGCCTGTTTGGGTGTTCAGATTTTCTTTCTAATTTATTGCTTTTCAGGCAACCCTTTATACGATCCGCAGTGCTACATACCGTATTTCATTTCATGTGTGGCGGCGTTTGCTATTTGCGGCTCAGACAAGATGATTCTTAACGATAGGGAGGGATTCCATGGATATCTGCAAAGATAGTCAACGCTGTACCGGGTGCTCTGCGTGTCTGTCTGTGTGTCCTCGATCGGCGATTCAGATTGTAGAAGACTCTCATGGGTTTTACCGTCCGAAGATTGACGAATCAAAATGTGTTGAGTGCGGTTTGTGCCAGAGGGTATGTCCGGCTAATGGTTTGACGAGCGACGATCTGAAGATGAACTATCGTCGGGTATTGGCTTATCAGGCTGACGACGCCGAACGCGCAAAAAGTTCCTCGGGTGCCGCGTTTTGGACCTTGGCTACTTACGTCCTAAATAATGGCGGCGTCGTTTACGGCGCTTGCTTCGATGAAGATTTCCGCGTTGTTCAGCGGCGTTGTGCCTCTGTTGACGACGCGCAATCTTGTCGAGGCTCAAAATACTCACAGGGCTTCGTTGGCTCTTCATATGTCGAAGCATATAACGACTTGAAACAAGGTCTTGACGTGCTCTACAGCGGAACCCCATGCCAAATTGCGGGTCTTAGGAGTTTTCTGTCTAAGAAAAACTATTCCGGACAGTTGGTTACCTGCGATTTAATCTGCCATGGCACACCTAGTAATCGTATGTTCCGCGAATACATTTCCTTTTTGGAAAAAAAGTCCGGAAAGAAGGTCATCAAATATTTTCATCGCCCCAAGGACAGAGGTTGGGGAGTCCATGTCGAGAAGGCTCTCTTGGACGACGGCACTGCTCTCTATGACACGATTGAATCTAATACTTGGCGAGATGTGTTCTATAGCAATAACGCTTTAAATTCCAGCTGTTATAACTGCGCCTATACCGACGTCAACAGGGTTTCCGACTTTACTCTTGCTGATTTTCTTGGCGTCGATCGAGTTCGCAAAGGTTTTAATGATCATAAGGGACTTTCTGTTGTTATGGTTAATAGTGAGCTAGCCGAGCGTATTGTCGCATCTGGTGTATTTGAGCCCGGCGTAACAGATATATCTCTTGAAGAGGTGCTGCCCGGTAATCCGATGCTGGAGAGGTCGTCCTCTCCGCAGGGTAACGTTGATGGTTTCTGGAAGGCTTATGAGCATAAGGGGTTCGAGGGCACTGCTCGGTTTGTTGGCGCCTACGGCTTCGTGAAATCTCTCAAGACTCTTGTGAAACAGCTTATTAAAAGGAAATAGTTACTAGGGGCGTTTCTCTTGAATTTAATGGACTTTGTTGAGCATGTGGCGACCTGGATTTATGTCCGGGGTAAGTTGGCGTTTCTTGCAGGGAGATTCCCTGGCCAGATAACCATGACGAAGGCTTTCAGGCGACCGTTTTATTGTCGCGTATCGGATAAAGGCGTTATTAGCGTCGGTGAACGAACGTCTTTCAATTACGGTTGCGTCCTGATTGCTCATGAACGAATTGAGATTGGTAGAGGCTGCCTATTTGGTCCAAACGTCCATGTGTATGACTTCGACCACGGTATGTCGCAGGATGGGATCATGTATCGGGACCAGCCGACTACGACAGCGCCCGTGCATATTGGCGACAACGTCTGGCTTGGCGCGAATGTCGTGGTGCTTAAAGGTGTAGCCATTGGCGATAATGCGGTCATCGCTGCGAATAGCGTTGTTTCTAAAGATGTACCCGCGAATATGCTATTTCACGAAAAACGGGATCTAGTTTACAGAGAGCTTCGATAGGTTGCTGGATTGGCTTTCAATTCACGATGTACGCTGATCCGATAAAGCAGTATTGATAATGGCTTAATTGGATTAAAGCGTGCTTGCATTAGGGGTATCGGCTTGGGTCGATACCCCTTTTTAACCGGTTTGAAACCGCATCACTGGTAACGTCAAGTTTTTTGGAAATTGACAACCACATGACGGAGCACGGTCCGCGCTCTGTCATGTGGTCTCTGGCGGCTAAGCAGCGAATCACAGACGAATGGGATACGTGCCGAATTTGCGAACATCGTAACGGTCGACGAGGAACTGCTGTGCAAGGAAATGAAGACTCCTCCGAGGAAGACCATCGAGGAGGCGCCCAGCGCGCTGCTCGATGAGGAAGCTAATGGGGGATGGTGCTGTCGGTTGCGCTGGTCGCGCTGACGGGGGCGGCGTTGTTGTCTCTTTTGACATCTACTGCGGAATCACTTGAGTCGGTGGTGTTTGAGCTTGTGGTCCCTTCGGCCTTGTCAGTATCGCTTATTGCTGTCTTAGTTTGTGCCTGTTGCGCGGCTGTTGCTTGAGGCCGCATGGCTTCTGCGATGACCGCCATGGGTATTGGTGCGCTTGCCATGGACATGCGCGCGATTGCACATGGTGGGCGATAGGGGGCGTAGCGGAGCCTCTCTGGGAGCAGGCGATAGGGTCCAAAAGAAGCACCGGGCTAGCATGCCGCGCATATTTTGTTGGGGTTTTCGGAAACACCAGTAAACATCAGCGAGCTTTCTGTGTTAGCGATGGAATAATTTAGCCAAATATAGTCGGCCGAGATTGACCAATCCCGGCCGACCCATTTTAGCCAGCACGCCCGCATCTATGACTTTCCTATCGCATTCCTACATCCCCTCGGGCTGGATCCCCCTCACCTTCACCGCCTGGGGGACGGCATCCACCGAGCAGGTGTCGAGCCCCTGCCGCGGTTCAGCTGCTGCTCGACGTCATCTCGACCTTCGACTCGGCAGATAGATAGTCTTTGTTTCCAGCGGTCTTCCGGTCTATTTGATTCATCGCATACGCAACAATCCCATTCTGAATTCCCGAGATGCTCGGCGGGAAAGACTGATTATCGGCATCAATGGAAAATCTTTCTTCCCTGGTATCCAGTTGCTGCTGAATGCGGTCGGCATACTTCTCCGCCCATTCATCGGCCTTGTCATTTCGCACAAAGTAATTGTTGGACAGGTCGGTCGAGCGGTAGGCGTGGCCGTCCTTCTGGTAGTTGGCCGTGTGGTCGGAGTGGGCGATTGCCATGAGCTCGTCGGTCAGGCCAAAGTACAGATGGCGCTGGTCCAGGTCTCTGTACCAGTTGTTGCTGGTGTCGTCCCAGGTTAGGTCCATCTGGCACCATTTGTCGTCGATCTTTACGGCGTTCCAGGTGTGGCCGTTGCCGGTGATGCGGCCGTTGGCGATGCCCGCGGCGTCAAGGAGCTTGGAGTAGATGCGCTGGTAGCTCTCGCAGGTGCCCTGGTGGCGGGTGAGTCCGCTTTCGGCCGAGCACCAGTTGAGGCTGTGGTCGTACTCCAGCTGGTCGAGCGTCCAGTCGTGGAGCCACAGCGCCATGTCGTATTCCGAGCCGTTTGTCTCCTGCTTGCACTGGGCCACGGCGTTGTTGACGATCTGCGTGACGCTTGGGCGGGCGGCGTCGTTTACGGTCACCTCCGCCGTGGTGCGCAGGTAGTAGATCCCCTTGTCGTTTTGGGGTCGTTTCTGTCGTTGTCCATAAAGTAGAAGTGGATGCGGTACGTGCCCGACGCCGTGAAGTCAAAGGTAAAGTCGTGGCCCGCGGTGCCCAGGCTGTAGTAGCTGGCCCATGCCGGGCGCGACGGGTCGCAGACGCTTTCCTGGCTGCCGCCGTCCCAATAGGTGGGCACGTCCATGCGCGTCTTGGCCTGGGACGAGCCGTTGGCCTGGGTTACGTGGAAGGTCGTCGCGGTGCCCGCGGGGGCGTCGTTCCAGGAGACGGTGAAGGTGACGCCGTTTTGGGTTGCGGTGGCGGAGTGGGCGTAGCCGGCTTGTGACGTGGTGGAGATTGCCTCGGGCGTGCCGTTGGTTTGGGCACGAAGGGATGGGGCGGGGGTGCCGGTTGCGGCGGCGGTGCCGGTTGCGGCGGCGGTGCCGTCGGCGCTTTCCGTGTTGACGGCGCTGGTGCCGGTGGATGTTGCGGTGCTGTCCTCTGCGGTATCTGCTGTCGTATTTGTGTTGGTGCCGTCTTCGGCCTTGCCTGTGTCGCTGCTCGTGGCGTCGGCTTGCGCTTGCTGCTCGGCGGCTGCCTGAGGCTGGATGGCTTCCGCGACGGCTGCCATGGGCATCGTCGAGCTGACCATGGACGTGCACGCGATCGCGCAGAGCAGGTAGTAAATAGGTCGTTTCATAGCGGAGCCTCTCGGTGAGCAGCCAATAGGGTCCGAAGGCAGCTCCAGGCCAGCACTCCGCACATATTTTGTTGGGTTTATTTTACGGGAACCCCAGTCAACATCAGCGAACTTTCTGGGGAATGTTGGGGGAGGGGGAGCCTTAGGAGACGGCTTGGTGCATGCAAACAACCTTCTTAGGACTACGCTTTTGATTTACAAGCCTCTCGAAGTGGCTGTGCCTCAAGTTCAGTACAACACGAGGCGTGTTAGATTGTTGGAAGCCATAAAACCATAAAGGTCGGGAGGACGCATGAGGATCTCTAAACTGAGGATTGAGAACTATCGGAATCTCGATGGAGTGTCGATTAGTTTTGACGAGGACGTGAGCTATATTGTCGGCGAGAACAACCTCGGCAAAACGAATGTGCTTGACTTGCTCAATACAATTTTCAATCAAGCGACGATTAGCGAAGAGGATTTCGCTGACATTGAAAAGCGCGCAGGGGCTCTAGTAACTTTAAAGTTGGACGAGGACGAGATCGGAATAACGGGGCTCGACATCGATCCTACGACCGGAAACACTATTACCATCTGCGCTTTTGCTGACGACCCGGATTCTCGAATTGAATTTAAGGCCGAAGGGAGCGGAGAAAGTATTCCACCCTCTCTGATGCGATCCGTTCACATGTTCAGGTACTCGACTGCATCCTTTAATAGGGGAGACCTGGCGTTTGATGGTACCCGAGGTGTCGGTAAAGTTCTCTCCAAAGGTATCGCTCTTTATCTAGATAAGGAGGGTAAAGAGGTCTCCGATTTTCTGGATGGGAGCGAGCTCGAAGGTCTGGTTGCAGATCTCGGCGAAATCGTCGGCGACGTCCCGATCCTGTCATCATATGGTGTGAGGCCTGGCGTCGATTCATCGGATGGCGGAACGCTTGGAAGTTTGGTTACCTTGCTTGACAAGAGGGGCGTTCATTTTAAAAAGGCAGGGGTAGGCTTGCAGTACCTCGCTATTGCCTCGCTCTCGATAATCGAGAGCATTATGCGTCTTTCGCCTAAACGCCTTCAAGAGAGCCTTTGCTCAGATGATGATGACAGACGCGTGCTGCATGCCGTTCTGGCTTATGACGAACCCGAAGCCCACCTTCACCCGTATATGCAGAGGCGTCTCTCGAAGAGCTTGCATAGGATTTGCGAAGGGAAGGATGATAGATTCAATGCTCTTCTAAAGGACTATTTCGGAATTGATTCAATCAAAGCTCAGCTGATCATGGTGACGCATTCGCCTAACATTCTGGCTCGCGGCTATAAGAACATTGTGCGATTCGGGCAGGGCGAAAATTCGCCGAAGGTCATATGCGGTAGGGATATTGACCTGTCCGACAAGGTTGAAAAGCATCTTATGCTGAACTTTGAGTCGATACGAGAGGCCTTTTTCGCGCGGTCGGTTTTGGCTTTTGAGGGGCAGACAGAGTCTGGAGCCATTCCGGTGTTCGCTCGCAACCTTGGGATGGATCTGGATGATTATGGAGTTGTGCCTATCAGGGCCGGCGGGAAAAAGAACGTTAAACCACTCTGTGAACTTCTGGGCAAGTTCGAGATTCCAAATTATTCAATTGTCGACAGAGATGAGGATGAGCTGCAAGAAACTTCTGAAGACCATATAACGACAACCGAACGGGATTTCGAAGGTGAGGTCGTTGACTCGTTCTTCGCTAGCGATAACCAGGGTGCGTTTATTGCGCTTCTTGAGTCGATTGATCCTTTTCAGAGGGCAACTTGCATCAAGGGGAATAGTAAAGCTTTGAAAAGCGCCTGTGCTGTCTACGGCGTTAACTTGCGGGACCCTGAATACGATTTCCGGGGATCGGAGTTTGACGGGTTATTCGCAGACACGCCCAAATCACGTGCGCTTATGTATGCATGGCTTTCATCGAACAAGGGCGTCGTGTCTGGCGTCGCCCTCGCGGAGGCTCTTGGTGCTAATGGCGTTCCCACATGTTACAAAAGTATTATTCGCAAGGCCGTGGGGCTCGAATGCTGATGAGTCAGACTGACCTGCGGGATAGTGTTAGAGCCGAGATTGAGGCGCGCTGTGGTGGGGATGCATCGCAGTGCTCCGCGATTTTCTCGCCATCAAAGAGGGTGTTCGTGGAGGCGCCGGCAGGCTACGGGAAGACCACGGTGATGACTGGGCGGGCTTGCTGGCTGCTGGCATCTGGCGAAGTCCATCCGCCAAAAAGGATTTTGGCCCTGACCTTTAGCGTTGCCGCCGCGCGGAGGATGCGTATGGATTTGGGCATCACTATGTCGGCACTTCCTGGTCCCGTGGCCAAGCGTTTTGAGGACAGCGTCATGGCGACCAACTTCCACGGCTTTGCTTGGGCTCTGCTACGCAGATACTGGAAATCGCTCTCGCTCCCAGTGAACGTTGGCGAGCTCTCTATGGTTGATGACAACAGCGCCGTTAGCGAGCTGGTTTCGCGAGGTGGCAGGCTGACCTGGGATGAAAAGAATGCCGTTGACGACTTCCTCCGCTTCATGAGAAACGGTCAGGAAATGGACTTGAGGCGTGTGATGTTTTCCTTTAATAGGATCATCAAGGAAAGGTTTGCATCGAACGGTCTCTTGCCATACTCCGCAATGATTTCCCTTGCAATTGAATTGCTCGCTCATTTTCCCAAGTTAAGGTCCTATCTGTCGGCAGCATATCCTGTCGTGCTTGTCGACGAGGCGCAGGACACGAACGCGTTGTGCTATGTCTTCCTAAGGGGTCTGATTTCTGATGAGTCGGGGATCTGCATGTTCGGCGACCCCATTCAGCGTGTTTATGGTTTTATTGGTGCAATGGAAGGCTTAAAGGCAAAGGCCACTACCGACCTGCGTCTAACGCCGTTGGAACTCGAGTATAACCATAGGCTTTCTGGGAGATCTATCGTCGGAGAGCTCGGTGCTGCGATTCGCTCCAACATGAAGGGCACCATTGCCGGCGGTACGCCCCGACTTCCCATATTTGTTGGCTCTACTCAGCAAGACGAAGCGACTGCCATCGTTTCCAAGGTTACGGCGCTCGCTCAAAGCAGTGGCGGGAGGATTGCGATTCTTGTTCGTAAGCGTGGTGCCCTTGCCGATCTCATTATGGAAGAGCTTGCTAAAGAAGGTATCTCTTACTTCAACGGACTCTTCTCGGATACAAGTCGGGGGTTCATCGAATTCAATGCGTTTGCTTTATCCAGGATTACCGATGCAGTGTCTGGAGAAAAGGGCGTCAGCCGGTCTGCTGCGGACAAAATAATCGACTCCATCTCTGATGAACTGCTGACTGGCTCCAAGAGGTTCGAGTATGGGCGGTCCTATGCCATGCTTCTAGGAGCGCTGCGGAAACACCTTAAAAATGACTGCGTCGCGATGGGACCTTCGGAGCGCTTCGACTATATCGTTAGTATCTTTTCCGAGGGCTCCCTGCGACGTTTCTCCGATTACCTTGATGTGGGCATCTCCATGATGACCGTTCACTCCGCTAAGGGGCTCGAGTGGGACACCGTTTTCATTCCGGGCGTTACGCGTTTCGATTGGCCTGGAGGGATTTGCTCTCGTTGCGAAAATGCTGGTATATGCTTACGTTCTGCGCGAGGTTGCCAGATTGCTGATGCGAAGAAAATGCCAGATGGGCTTATTGAGGAAATAGGCCTGCTGTACGTCGGCGTCACTCGCGCCCGCAAAGCGGTATACGTCTCCGCTTCGATGCAGCGCAGAACAAATTACGGGAACTATCAGGTTGCCTGCCCCTCTTGCCTAACGTCTCTTCCGGGCATTGAGCCTGTGAGCTGGACGGTCATGGACGGGGAGGGGTGATTGCCGGTGGGATGGAGCGTGTCTGCTTCTGACGCGAGGTCCGGTTGCGGCCCTTACTATGGTCTCATGGAGTGTGCCCAAGCTGCTCTTTGACTAGAACGGCTTGGGCACTGGCGTCTTGGTAGGATGCGGTGTTTGTTTAATTAGCCACTGTTGAATATTGCGAAGCAGCACCGTGGCATTGCGCCTAGGCACCGGGGCCGACATGAGTCCCGCGCCTTCTTCTTGCTAACGTCCGGTTTCGCCCCGCTGCCGCATGTTGACTTCGCTCATTGTTGGTACGGGTCGTATTATGCACGTCTTTGTCCGTGACGGCTGTTTCTTCTAGGATGAAGTGGTCGAACGATCGGCTCTTATGCTAATGAGCTGAGGCTATTTAATAAAATCCTTCCTCCTGATCCGACCAAGGTGGCGGTCCAGTTCGTATATAGCGTCAATGTAAAGCTCGGCAGAATCGCGTATGTCTCGCATGTCGAGGCAGCATCTTTCAAAGTGCAGCTTGCCTTTTTGTTCTTTGGCGCTGCGGATATTGCGACATGTCATCAATGCGATGTCATTATCGCCCACGCAGTTGATTCTTGAAAATCCTTTTGGTGTGATGCGATAAATAACTGCCTTAGGAAAGGAATCAAGTAGGCTTTTCCCTCTTATGTCAATGCAGATTCTTCCTTCTGATCCAAAACCATAATCTTGATGTCTAGTTGAATTGAGGGGGTGGGCAATAACTGCCGAGCGAACAACTTGGAGATATTTGCTCGCGTCGTCGAGTTCACTTTGTTTAGAGAACTCAAAATCGTTTTCGATCTCTTTTCGAAGACAGTTCCCTTTAATTTGCCAGAAGCATCTTTTATCCAAGTAGCAAGTGCCACAAGATAAACGGTGTCCTTTGGGTTGGGCAAGAAGCCCCCGCCGATAGTGGAATTGAAATCTTGAATGCTGTATTTAGCCTTAAGGATGAGATCGGACATTAATTCATAATGATCGGAGTCCTTCCAGGGCCATTTCTTCCATATGCCGCCTCCGTGTTCACCTAAATCATCGGTGGTCTTTAGTTTTTCGATCGCTTGCATGTCACTCCTGTCTATTCGATTTGTTGCAGCGCTTCTTTTGTTGTCTTGATGTCAACATGGTGCCCATTAATGGCTATAATCTGCCAGCTATCCAAAGAATGAGTCCAAAGGTTGATTTGGAGGATTGGCGGCATAGGATTGACGGACCCGGAGTTCTCCCTTAAAGTAAGTCTTGTGATGAGGCCTTGCGACGGTACGTCCGGCTTGGTCCGTGGGAACCGCCGAAAGGCGGTTTTCGCGTTTAAGGGGCCCAAATGGATAAACCATTTAAATCTATTGATGAGCAGATTGCTATTCTTGAAAGCCGTGGACTCGAATGCGATAACAATACTCGTTTAGTTTTGGAACGCGAGGGATACTATCCGGTTATTAACGGCTACAAGGATTTGTTTCTCGACCAGCGTGGAGATTCTTGCCACGAGCTATTCGTAAAAGGTACGAAGTTTTCTGATATATATCGTTTATTCGAATTTGACCGTTCATTGCGTCTGCTCATGTTTGAATACTTTAACAAGGCGGAAGCAGTGCTTAAAACCGTCTGTTCTTATCGTTTCGCAATGGCCCATAAAGATAGCCCGGAGGCATACCTGGATAGAAGATCCTACCGTGCCGATGCTGGTTATCGAAAAAAGATCGACATGCTTATTGGTGATTTCGAGAAGGTGCTGTGTAGGTCTCAAAAATGGAAAAGCGATTATAAAAGGGACTACATTCGGCATTATGAGAATAATCACGACAATACGCCGGTATGGATTCTTATGAATTATTTGATGCTTGGTCAGGCATTCAAGTTCTATGAGTTTCAGCCAGAAAGCATGAGAAATTCCATTGCCAAGTCGTTTTCTGATCTTTATTCCGAGACGCATGAAGTCGATAAGCGCATCAGCCCGCGTAGGCTAAGACTTGCATACGATCACATTAAAGATTTTCGAAATATCTGTGCGCATGACGAACGTCTATTCTGCGCCAGGGTGTCTCCGTCTCACGATGTCAATCTAGTAGGGGTTTTAAGCGATCTTGAGCTAGTGCTGACTGAGGATGACTATAAGATGTTACGATGAAATATACTGCTTGATGCACTTAAGTTGAGCGACGAGCTCAGCAACGATGCCAGCGCAAAGGTGCTTTTCGCTATGGGTGTTAACGATTTATCGAGTGTGTTTCCTAGGGAAATATTGGGGTCGTAATCGACGCGAGCGATGAATTTACTCTACAAGTTGGATGCGCATGAGATTGCGCAGAGCGGGCGGGACGTTGCCCATTGGTGGCGTCCCGCCCGCGCTTCGTTGGCTATACGTGATGCGGCAGCTCCAGCATGAGGCCGTCTCGCGCTTCTTCGAGACTCGCCTGGCCTGCCTATGCGTTTTGCTAGGCGGGCCTTCTTATGCCGCGGGTGTGGATAGCCTTACCATTGTGGGGCAGACCTTCGACGAGCCGGGTGTCTCGGGCCCCGGCTGGGTGGCGCGCACGTTATTGCTGCTGGCGACGGATCGGTCGATGATTGTCGCTTCTTTGGTGTGTACGCCTCCGATGGCCAGTTTGCCATGGACGCCTCCTGGGTGTACGCGACCGGCGCCATAGCCGATGTTGTCTGCGAGAGTGACTCACTTACGTCCGCGCAGTTTGTGACGCCGGCGGGCGGGGCCTTTGGTACCGCCTGCGTGATGGACGCCAGCGGGGCCGTAGCGCTGCGTGTGGTAATTGAACCCGCGGGCGCCCTGCCGCCGGCGGGGAAGACCCAGCCCGGTACCGATGAACCTGCCGGTGGCAATCCCGCGGGGGATACAAAGCCCGGAAGCGAAGGAAAGCATAGCGACGAGAACAAGCCCAGCGAAGATTCCGCCCCCACGCCTGATTCGTCGCCCAAGTCGGACGCCAGGCCCGCGTCCGCGTCCATCAAGACGCCTGCGACCAAGACCACCAAAAAGACCAAGCCCACAACAACGCAAGCCGCCGCGCTCCCTAAGACCGGCCACGGCGACTGGGCGGTTGCGTGCCTTGCCTTCGTCTTCCTAGGTATGTTATTGCTCACCATAAAAGTTCGGGCTCTTCGCTGGGGGCCTTATGTGCCAATGTAGTTTCTACTGCCTCTTTCCCGCATTTCTCTGAGTCAATAATGCAGATTGCTTGAACTCGGCTTGGGGCTTGCCATGTATTTGAATTTGGCTAAACTTAACCTATAAGTTAACCACATTTGGTTTTATCTGAGGCGGAGGGGGTGGCCTTTGGTTAGTGACTATGAACTTGTCGAATATGCTGATCCCGAGGGACGACCTTTTTGGGAACTAACCACCTCCCCTGAGAACTCTCAATTTCAGAAGATGATGTCTGATCCTAAAACGAAGTTTACCGCCCGTAAAATGATCAATCAGATTTCAAAAGTCTATGACTACGGGCTAAAGGATGTCAGTGGAACGTCAAAGCTTCGATGTATCGAGCCTAAGATTGGACTATACGAACTCAAGGGTTTTGATGGGGTTAATCGAGAAATGGTCTACGCGATTTGCCAAGGCGTGGACAAGATTGTTTTGCTTTTTTGGTTTAAGGGCCATCAAGGCTCGGGAAATATTTCCAAAGAAATTAAACGCGCAAAACAGTTGGCCCCGATAGCAAAGCAGCTTTTGGAGTCATAGCGTCGGCTTTTTTGCCCGCTTACGAAACGGAGACTTGTAATGGTTAAGGTCGATTTATCAGACTTTTACGCGGAAACGGAAACGAGCGAAACCCGTGCCTATGAGCACGCACTAGATATTGAGTTTATTGTTCATCGCGAGATGCAGCGCTCGGGCTTGAGTAAAAGTGAGCTGGCAAAGCGTATGGGCGTGAGTCTTCAGTCGCTTTCGAAATTGTTGAATTCTCAGCCCAACATGACGCTGAAAACAATCGCAAAGTTTGAGCTTGCGTTGGGTATCAAAATCATTCCTCAGGTCATTTCCAGTTATTCGAATGAGGCGCCGTTTTCTTCGTCTAATAACTCTGTCCGAGAACAATGGTCTTCATTTAACAGCGACTGCTCGGCGAAACGATTGAACTTTGAGATGATTCCGGGAGGTTTGGCTGCATGAGCAAGGATTTCATTGCGCCTATTCAGGTTGTTCATTTGTTTGTTGTCGACTCAACTTTTCATATCGAGAATGAGCCCTCCCAGAATATGGATTTAAAAGTTGACGTTAGCTATCAGGACGTCCATCTATTGAGGAACAAGGCGGGCGAGCGTGCAGACTTAAAGCTGTATGTGTGTGGCAGTCTGATTGATAGGGACGATGCAAAGGAAAAAATGCGCGCTGATGTGACGGTTGCTATTTCGGTGTCAACAAAAATGCCGTTCGACATTTCAGACGATGAAGCGCGCCGTTATCTTCTCTCTAATGCGATTTCCATGGCGTATGGTCACGCTAAGAGCTATCTGATGGTCGTTACTGGACTTTCGCCCATGGGGGCTTTGACGCTGCCGGCAATTCTTCCTTCGGAATTGGCAGCGGACAGCGATGCATCTTTCCAAAGTGAGTAAGTTGTTCTCGAGTTGGATTTTGCCTGCCGCTGTGTGCAAATGTAACGGGGTGCCGAATCGGTAGTCTGACTGATTCGGCATTTATATTTCGAAGTTTCTAGTTGAAGCCCTGCGATGCCCGTGCTGCGACAGCTAAATTGACCGTGACGTCCCGTCTTGCGACACGCATGTAGCTCCGCACGGGTATCATGGTGAAAGCGATTTCAACGACAGGGGTGCTCGTGGTAAAGATGAAAGATGTGGCCGAGCTGGCGGGCGTTTCGAGCGCCGCCGTCTCGCGCTACCTCAATGGTGGGTATATCTCGGCGGACAAGGCCGAGCGCATTAAGCAGGCGATTGAGCTGACCGGATACGTGCGATCCAGCCAGGCTCGCGCGCTGCGAACCGGTTCCACCAAGCTCATCGGCGTCATCGTGCCTAAGATTAATTCCGAGTCGGTGAGCCGCATTACGGCGGGCATCGGGCAGGTGCTTGGCCGCCGCGGCTACCAGATGCTTCTTGCCAATACCGATAACGTCCCCGATCGCGAGCTCGAATACCTCGATTTATTCCAAAACCATCCGGTCGATGGCATTGTGCTGGTGGCAACTATGATTACCGGCGAGCATCGCCGGGCGATTGAGTCGTGCCGTGTGCCCATTGTGTTGATCGGCCAACATGTCGAGGGCGCGGCGTGCGTCTATCACGACGATTACGAGGCCGCTTTCGAGCTGGGTCAGGCACTCGCGAAGCGTGCTGAGGGCAAGATCGCCTACATCGGAGTTGCCGAGGAAGACCGTGCCGCCGGTTATGACCGTCGTCGTGGTTTTGAGGCCGGCTTGCGCGCCGCGGGCGTGGCACTTGATTCGAGCCTGATTTGCCAGGGGTCCTTTACGCTCGACTCGGGCTATCGCGCTGCACGCGAACTGCTCTCCGTCGATCCCGATGTTTCGCTTATCGCGTGCGCGACCGATACTATGGCGGCCGGCGCCCTGCGCGCTCTTGACGAGGTTCGCGGCATGGGCGAGGGTGTGCGTCGCGTGAGCGGTTTTGGCGACAACGCATTTTTGCGCGCGCTGACGGGCGGCATTCCCACCGTGCATTACGGCTACCTGACCAGTGGCGTCGAGGCGACTAATATGTTGCTCAATACGCTCGATGGCGTGGAGGGGGAGAGCGGTTTAAAGACGCTCAAGCTCGGCCATCAGCTGATGAATGTCTAGGCTTACGTGATCTACCGCGCGCTCAACATTTAGGCGTTCAGTCGCCTATCGGCGCTATACTGCAGCCGTTGCCCACGATGCGGGGAACACCCGCATCGTGGGTTTTTGTTTTGAAGGGACGGTACCGCATGGGCGTACAGCAGCTAGAAGAGGCCTGGGCTTTGAGGACCGGCGCGCGTGAAGCGCGGTTGCTCGCGGGCTCGCATGTGCCAGCAGCGCTGTCGCAGCTGGGGATTGTGCGTCCCGGTGACCGCTTGGTGGCCTTTGCGGACGACTTTGCCGATGCGTTTGCGTGCGGCTTTGATGGCTGCGATGTCGCGCTGGTGGGCTCGCCGTCCGCCGAGGCGTTTGCCGCTGCGTCCGAGGGCTTTGATGCTTCGTTTGATGCCGAGGGTCCGCACCTGTGGTGGTTTGTGAACTCCATCGGCGGGTTTGGTCTGCGTGTGCCCGATCTGCGCGCTCTGGGTCGGGCGGCGCGTGAGGCCCATGCGCTGCTGGTTGTAGACAACACCGTGGCGTCGGCTTTTGGCTGCGATTCGCTGCGGCTGGGTGCTGCGCTGTCGCTCGAGGCGCTCGATCGCGTGTGCGCCGGCAAGGCTCCGCGCAAGCTCGTTGCCGCTTCGGTGGCGCGTTCGCAGCTCAAGCGCCATCATGTGGATGCTGCTGCCGAGTGCGCGAATGCGTTGTTTGCGGGTTGCCGTGCTTTGTCACTCGACCTTTCTACCGAGGAGGCGGGTGTGCTGGAGCGGGGGCTGGACACGCTCGATGCCCGCATGCAGGAGCATTTCGACCGCGCCCGTGCGCTGGCCGAGTATCTGGCCGCCAACGAAATGGTGCGCAACGTGCGCTATCCCGGGCTGAGCTCGCATCCTGACCATGCTGTTGCAACGGGAATCCTGGAGCACGGATTTGGGCCAGCAGTTGAATTTGACCTTATTGAGCGTAGCGCGGGAGAGCTGTTCGATGCTTTGCCGGGGGAGTTTCGCACATCGCCCGCCGGCGGCGCAACGACGCGCCTCTCTGCTCCGCGAGGTAAGCAGGGGAGCACCATCCGCCTCTTCGCCGGCACCGACAACCCCCTGGTCGCGGCAGCCGCCCTAGACAACGCCCTCCGCAAGTAGCTAATTTGGGACGGGGCTTTTTTAGCTACCCAATGTCATTTTTTGCTATGAGTCAAGAATGCTCTGGATGGTAGCTAAAAAAGGCCCCGTCCCAAATTGGCTACTCTTTGATGCTGGCGATGAGGGCGTCGGCTTTGGTGGCAATGACTTGGTTTATGTCGGCCTGCAGCTCCTCGTAGACCGCTATGGCGCGCTCGCCGGCAGGCGTGAGCGTGGATCCGCGGGCGCCGTCGCGCTCGATGAGTTTGCATCCCAGCTGCCCTTCGGCTTCGTTCACAATGCGCCAAGCCTTGGAATAGGCCATGCCCATGCTTTTGGCGGCGCGGTTGAGCGAGTGCTCGCGGGCAATACCCTGCAGCAACAAGACGCAGCCGTGACCAAACACGCCCGGCAGATCTTTGTCGCACGCTTGAATGACCAACTTTGCCGTCGTCTTGTACTCCATGTGCCTTACGTCTCCCCGCTAAAGCGTTTGCTGGGCAAACGCAAAGCGTGCGTCAAACCCTCGTGTGCTCTTCTTAAATCATGCATTGTAGCAGTCAAAGTGCGTTAAGATACTTCCCCAGTATTGGGCGCCCAAGGTTGGGCTGGGTCCTACGAGGCCTGCAGCCGACCGGTCGCATGGAAAAAGGAGAAACATGGCTACGTTCTTTCCCGGTGAGTCCCACACGTTTTCGGAGTATCTGCTGGTCCCTGGCTACTCGTCCTCGCAGTGCATCCCCAACAACGTCTCTCTCAAGACGCCGCTAACCCGCTTTAAGCGCGGTGAGAAGCCGGCAATCACCCTGAACATCCCCATGGTTTCCGCCATCATGCAATCCGTCTCGGGCGTCGACATGGGTGTCGCGCTCGCTACCGAGGGTGGCCTGTCCTTCATTTACGGTTCCCAGAGCGCCGAGTCCGAGGCCGCTATGGTCAAGGCCGTCAAGGATCACAAGGCCGGCTTCGTTCAGTCCGATTCCACGCTGACACCCGACATGACCATGGAGCAGGTCATCGAGCTCAAGGAGAAGACCGGCCACTCCACCATGCCGGTCACCGACGACGGCACTCCCAAGGGCAAGCTCCTGGGCATTGTCACCAGCCGTGACTATCGTCCCAGCCGCGATGACCACCAGAAGAAGGTCTCCGAGTTCATGACCCCGCGCGAGCAGCTCATCGTGGGCGACAAGAACATCAGCCTCAAGGTTGCCAACGACGTCATTTGGGACAACAAGCTCAACGCCCTGCCGATCGTCGACGACAACGATCACCTTATGGGCATCGTTTTCCGCAAGGACTACGACAGCCACAAGACCAACCCCAACGAGCTGCTCGATAACGACAAGCGCTATATGGTCGGCGCCGGTATCAACACCCGCGACTATGCCGAGCGCGTGCCGCTGCTCATCGAGGCTGGCGCCGATGTCCTGTGCATCGACTCCTCCGAGGGCTTCAGTGAGTGGCAGAAGCGCACCATCGAGTGGATTCGCGCCAACTACGGCGAGGACGTCAAGGTCGGTGCCGGTAACGTCGTCGACGCCGAGGGCTTCCGCTTCTTGGCCGACTGCGGTGCCGACTTCATCAAGGTCGGTATCGGCGGCGGTTCCATCTGCATCACTCGCGAGACCAAGGGTATCGGTCGTGGCCAGGCCACCGCGCTGATCGACGTCTGCCGCGCCCGTGACGAGTACTACGAGGAGACCGGTGTTTACGTGCCCGTGTGCTCCGACGGCGGCATCGTCTACGACTACCACATGACGCTCGCCCTTGCCATGGGCGCCGACTTTATGATGCTGGGCCGCTACTTCGCCCGCTTTGACGAGAGCCCGACCGAGCGCGTCAACGTCAACGGCCAGTACATGAAGGAGTACTGGGGCGAGGGTTCTGCGCGTGCCCGCAACTGGCAGCGCTACGACCTGGGCGGCGCCGCGAAGCTCAGCTTCGTCGAGGGCGTCGACTCCTACGTTCCCTATGCCGGTTCCCTCAAGGACGGCGTGGGCGGCACGCTCTACAAGGTCAAGTCCACGATGTGCAACTGCGGCGCCCTCTCGATCCCCGAGCTCCAAGAAAAGGCACGTCTGACCCTGGTGAGCTCCACCTCCATCGTCGAAGGCGGCGCCCACGACGTAGTCGTGAAAGACTCCCAGCAGTCCGTAAGTTATCGCTAGTTACTAAATAATTTATGAAAATGGGGTCGCGTGTCTGTTGGATTGCGACCCCATTTTGTTATAGGTCTCCTTCTCTTTCGCTAATCAGATAAGGATTGTTTCTGACCGTGTTTGAAACAAAATCCAAATAGTCTGCCTCGGTGACGAGATCATTCGGAACAGGTTTATCTACCGTACTGCCCTCTCGAACAATTTCAATCAACTTTGGCCAATATGTTTCAATCTTTCCGTTACGACGCTCCGCCTTCATTCGATTCCATGCTTTTGCGCCGCAGGATTCCCTGAAACCCTTTCCTGAACTATTTTCAGTATTCGTTTTGTTTTTTACCTGAAACATGGCAGTGCATTCATCGTTGCAAAAGTCGATTGCCGTGAGAATCTTCCCTCTGCACCAAATCCATCCATATGGCTTAATTTTTGAATATATGTACTCCTCCAATAGGTTGCCACCTATATTTTCAGCACTCATGAATAAATTGTGGTGCGCCGCCCACTCGTAAGCGCGCTCTTTTGATCCTGCGTGTTTTGCGTCCATTACCATATGTATCAGTGCTTCATCGGTAACCGTCTTTTTGGGATTCGCGACATAATCACTTGGAAGCGACTGCCATCCCGAAAGAAATTTTGAAATCCATTTGTTTAGCCAAAGTTCCAAAAATGCTTTCGAGTCTAATTCGAGTATATCTGGCTTCATTGGAATCGAGGGAATCATTGCTGAGGTTTCGGCTTGGAGAAGAATGGGAAATAGCGACTTCATTTCCCTTTTTCTTTCATTGGCGTCATAGTGACAGGTTTCGTTGTTAATTGTTCGGTCTGCGATGGATTCAAAGAGTTCTTGCGCCGGAATGTGATGCGAGTTGCAGTAATTCAGTGATTCCGATAATTTCTTTTTGACATCTTCACGTTTTGCGTTTTTAGCCATGGTCGTGCCTCCTTTGTGTTGATTTTCAACTAGATAAAACCTATACACAAGCGTATATTTGAATTAAAATGGACTAAAAAATGTTCAATTACTTAATTGCTGGAGTCCATTTTGGAAAATGAGGCGATACTGTCTTCCGCGGAAGTTGCGAGCCGTCTTGGGGTGACATCTCAGACTGTTACAAGACTATCTCGTAACGGAGATCTCAATTATGCGCTTGTTGGTAAGCGTAGAGTCTATAGAGAGAACGAAATAATCAGCTTTATGAGGAAAAAAAATCTATGCTTCGCTCCCGCAGACCATCGCGCTACTGAAGTAGTTGATTCGGCATTAACTGCGGTTTCTTTTTTTTCTGGGGCGCTTGGCTTGGATTATGGAATGGAGAGGGCCGGTATTTCGTCCAGTCTTTACTGTGAAAATGACACGAAGTGCCGAATGACTATTGCGTCCAATCGGCCTAATGTTGGTTTGTTAGGAGACATTAATAAGGTTACTCCCGATCGGGTATTTGATTATTCGGGCATTAGCCCCAAAAGGGGTATAGATGTTATGTTTGGCGGGCCTCCTTGTCAGGCATTTTCTACGGCTGGAGCGCGTCGCGCCTTCGATGACGTTAGGGGCAACGTATTCCTAAAGTATCTCGATCTTGCTGACCATCTTCGACCTAAGTATTTGGTAATTGAAAATGTCAGAGGGCTCTTGTCTACGGCATATCCTTTGGAAGCTGGCGGAGAGCCCGTACACGGCGGCGCTATGAAAACGGTTCTGAACAAACTTGAATCAATGGGCTATGGCGTGAGCTTCAATTTGTATAATGCTGCGAATTTTGGGGCTCCTCAAATTAGGGAGAGAGTTGTCTTGATTGCTAAACGAGACGGTTCAATCTGTGATTGGCTGACCCCCACGAACTCAAATGACCCCAAGTGGCAACTTAATCCTTGGATGACTTTTTCAGATGCCGTTCGGGGATTAAAAGACGAACACCATTACGTTCAGTTTCCGGAAAAAAGGCTTAAGTATTTTAAGTTGCTTAAAGAGGGTGAGTATTGGAAGAATTTGCCTGTGGAGCTTCAGGAAGAGGCGATGGGGAAGGCGTATCGGCTTGGAGGCGGTAAAACGGGTTTTTATAGAAGAATATGGAATGATCGGCCTTCTCCAACTTTAGTCACAAGCCCGACAATGCCTGCTACTGATTTGTGCCACCCCACAGAAGATCGCCCTCTTTCAATTGAGGAATATCGTGCCATTCAGGGCTTTCCGGATGATTGGATTTTCCGAGGTGATATTAGCGATATATATAGGCAAATCGGCAATGCTGTTCCCATTGCTTTGGGGGAGGCTATAGGCAAGTCAATTCTTAAAGACATGTCGAAGTCCAATGACAACAATAAAGACTTGTTCGAAGGCTTCCCGTATTCAAGATATAAAAACTCAAGCCAGTTGACTTGGAGTATTCGATAGTTCGGTTTGTTGCAAGTTGCATACACCTTGTATTTCGTGATTTGCTATCATCAGTCGAGTTAACGATGTGGCGGGGCGTTCTCACCTTTGCTCGCTGCAAGTTCCGCACGAGCCGAAGAGCACTTAATGTGCTCTTCGTGCGAGCAGGACTATCCGCAGCAGCGAGTAAAGGTGAGAACGCCCCGCCCCAACCCAGCTAACAAAGGAGCTGATATGTGCGATTGCACAGATCATAAGGACGAGATCCCTGCCTACGACGCACAGGCCATTGAGTCCAAGTGGATGAAGGCGTGGGAGGACTCCAACCTCTTTGCCGTCGACACCGACGAAAGTAAGCCCAAGAAGTACGTGCTCGAGATGTTCCCGTATCCGTCGGGCGACCTGCACATGGGCCACGCGCGCAACTATACCATCGGCGATGCCATGGCCCGTCAGGCCCGCATGCGCGGCTACGATGTGCTGCACCCCATCGGCTTTGACGCCTTTGGCCTGCCTGCAGAGAACGCCGCTATCAAGCACAACACGCAGGCTGCTGCCTGGACGTACAAGAACATGGACCAGGCGCTCGCCACGATGAAGCGTATGGGCTTTTCCTACGATCTGGATCGCATGGTCAAGACCTGCAGCCCCGATTATTACCGCTGGGGCCAGTGGATCTTTGAGAAGTTGTGGGAAAAGGGCCTGGTCTACCGTAAGAAGAACCCGGTCAACTGGTGCCCCACCTGCAAGACCGTTCTGGCCAACGAGCAGGTCACCGAGGGCAAGTGTTGGCGCTGCGGCACCGAGCCCGAGAAGCGCGATCTGGAGCAGTGGTACTTCAAGATCACCGAGTACTCCCAAGAGCTACTCGACGATCTGGAGAAGCTCCCCGGCTGGCCCGAGCGCGTCAAGCAGATGCAGGCCAACTGGATCGGTCGCTCCGAGGGCGCCGAGGTCGACTTTACCCTGTGCGACAAGGATGGCGAGCCCATCGAGGGCGACGAGGGCAAGATCACCGTCTTCACCACGCGTGCCGATACGCTCTTCGGTGTCTCCTTCTTTGTCCTGGCCCCCGAGTACGCTCGTCTGCACGAGCTCGTCGAGGGCACGGAGTACGAGGAGGCCGTGACCAAGATCCTCGAGGACTCCAAGCATATCTCCGCCGTCGAGCGTGCCCAGGGCACCCTCGAGAAGCACGGTGCCTTTACCGGCCGCTACGTGGTGAACCCGGTCAACGGCGAGAAGGTCCCCGTGTGGGTTGCCGACTACGTCGTGGCCGACTACGGCACCGGCGCCGTCATGGCCGTTCCCTGCGGCGACCAGCGCGACTTTGAGTTCGCCCGCAAGTACGACCTGCCGATCGTGCCGATCATCCTGGACGATGACGACCGTGCTGCCGTCGAGGCCAACGGCGAGACCATCGATACCTTCCATGCCGAGACCGTCGACTGGGATTGCGCCCACGCTGCCGAGGGCACGCTCGTCCAGTCCGGCAAGTACACCGGAATGCGCGGTGGCAAGCACTCCGAGGGCGAAGCTGCAATCGTGGCCGACCTCGAGGCCATGGGCTGCGGTCGTCGCAAGGTCGAGTTCCGTCTGCGCGACTGGCTCATCAGCCGCCAGCGCTATTGGGGCAACCCCATCCCGGCTATCCACTGCGAGCACTGCGGCATCGTGCCCGTGCCCGAGGATCAGCTGCCGGTGACGCTGCCCGAGAACCTGGACCTGGGTGCCGGCGAGACCCTCGCCGAGTGCAAGGAGTTCTACGAGACCACCTGCCCGGTCTGCGGCCGCCCGGCCAAGCGCGAGACCGATACCATGGACACCTTCACCTGCTCCAGCTGGTATTACCTGCGCTATACCGACCCGCACAACACCGAGCTGCCCTTCTCCAAGGAAGCCGCCGACCGTTGGATGCCCGTCGATAACTACATCGGCGGCATCGAGCACGCCATTCTGCACCTGCTCTACAGCCGTTTCTTTACCAAGGCACTGCGCGACCTGGGTCTGCTGAGTGTGGACGAGCCCTTCACTAACCTGCTGTGCCAGGGCATGGTCAAGGACGAGAACGGCGACACCATGTCCAAGTCCAAGGGCAACGTCGTGCCCCCGAGCTCGGTTATCGAGCCCTACGGCGCCGACACCATGCGTTTGGCGATTCTGTTTATCGCCCCGCCCGAGAAGGACTTCGACTGGGACCCCAAGGCCGTCGAGGGTGCCAACCGCTTTATCAAGCGCGCCTGGCGTATCGTGTGGCAGCTTGTCCAGTTCGGCGACGCCAGCGTGGCCTTCGACAAGTCCGCGCTCGATGAGGTCGCGATGAAACTCTATCGCGAGCGTCACCGCACCATCGCCAAGTGCACCGAGGACTTCGATCGCGGCCAGTTTAACACCGCCATCTCGGCCGTCATGGAGCTCGTCAACGCGGCGAGCGCCTACCTCAACGCCACCGAGGGTACCGCCCGCGACAAGGCGCTGTGCTACGGCGTGGCTAAGGATATCGTGAGCGTCCTTGCCCCCATCTGCCCGTTCTGGGCCGACGAGCTGTGGCACGAGGCACTCGGCTGCGAGGGCAACGCCTACACCGCCGCCTGGCCCGAGTTCGACCTGGCCGAGTCCGTTGAGGACACGGTGCAGATCGTGGTCCAGGTGCTCGGCAAGGTCCGCGGTCGCGTCGACGTTGCCCGCGATGCCTCCAATGAGGATATGCAGGCTGCCGCCGAGGCCGCCGTCGCCAAGTGGCTCGAGGGCAAGACGGTCGTCAAGGCCATCTGCGTGCCCGGCAAGCTGGTCAACCTGGTGGTCAAGTAAGCACTGCGTGCTTAACTGACGCATAAAATACGGGGGGGCGATCCGGCTGGGTTGCCCCCCGTTTTGTTTTGTCTGCCCAAAGCGCCTGCGGTCAATTGTCCTATTCTTGTGGAGAAGCTGTGCGCACGCTGACCTGCAGATTCGTACTGTGCTTGCACGTTTTCGCAGCTATTGCTATAGTTTGCTTGCAAATGAAGTTGTAATTGAAAGAAGTGGGGTTTCGGCCCCGCTTCTTTTTTGTATGGATGGAGGTGCCGCAATGGTCAAGACTAAGACCGAGCAGGCGATCATCGATGCGCTCGAGGCCGTCGCTCCCCAGCACGATGTCGACATCGTCGACGTCGAGCTCGTGGGTGCCACCAAGGCCCCCTGCGTGCGCGTGCGTATCGAGGGTGCCGAGGGTCAGAGCCTGTCGCTCAACGACGTCACGGCCAATACCAAGTGGATCGGCGACGTGATTGAGGAGCTCGACCCCATCTCTTCGAGCTATACGCTCGAGGTATCGAGCCCGGGTATGGCGCGCCCGCTGCGCCGTCCGCGCGACTTTGCCCGCTTTGTGGGCGAGGACTGCGAGCTCACCTCCACCGCCACCGAGGGCCGTCGCAAGTACGCCGGCAAGATTGCCGCCGCCACCGAGACGAACGTGACCCTCGAGCTCGAGGACGGCGAGTCCGTTACCCTCGATTTTTCTGATGTTAAAAAGTGCAAGTTGAAGCCCACCTACGACTTCAAGCCCGCGAAGGAAGGAAAGTAAGATGGCAGCATCCGACATGATGTCCGCCCTGATGGAGCTTTGCCAGGAGAAGCACATCGACCAGCTCTACCTGATCGACCGCCTGGAGCAGTCGCTCGCCAAGAGCTATGCCGAGATCCTGCATCTTGAGTGGGGCGCTAAGGTGACCATCGACCGCACCACCGGCAAGATCTACGTCTACCGCCTGGAGCCGATCGACGATTCCATGGACGAGGAGGGCAACTTCACCGAGTTCGAGGAGATCGACGTCACCCCCAAGAACACGAGCCGCATCGCTGCCCAGCACGCCAAGGCCGAGATCAACGCCATCGTGCGTAACTCCGCCCGCGAGCAGATCTACGAGGAGTTCTCCGGCCGCATCGGTGACCTCATCAGCGGTACCGTGCTGCAGTCCACGCCCGACTTCACGATCGTCAAGATTCGCGAAGGCGTCGAGGCCGAGCTGCCGCACTTCGATCAGCGTCGTTACGAGAACGAGCGCAACGAGCGTCCGATGGGCGAGCGCTACCTGCACAATCAGCACATCAAGGCCGTGATCATCGACGTTCGCGACCCCAACTCCAACTTGCAGCCGGTTCGTGGCGAGCACAGCCGTCCGCCGATTGTCATCTCCCGTACCCACCCCGAGCTCATGCGTCGTCTGTTTGAGCAGGAGGTGCCCGAGATCTATGAGGGCACCGTCCAGATCAAGTCGATCGCCCGCGAGCCTGGCCAGCGCTCCAAGGTCGCCGTCCACTCGCTCGACGACCGTCTGGATCCCGTGGGCGCCTGCGTCGGCCCCAAGGGCAGCCGTGTTCGCGCTGTCGTGGGTGAGCTCCGTGGCGAGCGCGTCGACGTCATCCTGTGGGATGCCGATCCTGCCGTCTACGTTGCCAACGCCCTGTCGCCCGCTAAGGTCACCCGCGTCCTCATCGACGAGGAGAAGGCCTACGCCGGCGTCATCGTGCCCGACGACCAGCTGTCCCTCGCCATCGGCAAGGAGGGCCAGAACGCCCGCCTCGCCGCGCGCCTGACCGGCTGGCACATCGACATCAAGTCCGAGACGCTTGCCGCCGACATCCTCAAGAACGTTCCCGTTCACGAGGAGCCCGCCGCCGACCTGATCGGTGACGAGGAGGACGAGGATGTCCGCCGCTGCGAGTATGTGTCCGAGGACGGCATCCAGTGCCGCAACCAGGCTCGTCCCGGCTCCCGTTTCTGCGGTGTTCACGACACCGACGCCTTCGATGATGCGGAGGACCTGATCTAGCGCGCGGTTGCGCCGGGCGGGTCCCGGCGCGTCTCCCACGCTCGTTCAGTCTCTAGGCACCCAAGGTGCCAGAAAGGGTAGGTGAAGTCATATGGCAAAAGTCCGTGTGTCCACCCTGGCCAAAGAGTTCGGTATGACCTCCAAGGAACTGATGGGTCATCTCGCCGATATGAAGATTCCCGCTAAGTCCGCGTCCTCCACCTTGGAGGACGCCTATGTCGCCATGGTCCGCAAGCAGCTCGCCTCGGTGATCGAGGCCCGCGCTCAGGAAGTCGAGGCCGCCAAGCAGGCCGAGGAGCAGGCAGCTGCCGCCGAGGAGGCCGCACGCGCCGCCGAGGCCGAGCGCGAGCGCATCGCCGCCGAGAAGGCCCGCGAGGAGGAGCGCCGTCAGTTTGCCGCAGCCCAGGCTGCCGAGGAGGCTGCCCGTGCCGAGGCCGAGGCCAAGAAGAAGGCCGAGCAGGAGCGCCTTGCTCGCGAGAAGGAGGAGGCTGCCCGCGAGGCCCAGCGCCGCGCCGTTCCCGCTTCCGATTCCGGTTCGCGCTTCCGTTCGCTGCTCGACCAGATTGCCGCACAGGAGACCGTGCTCAAGGAGAAGAAGGACGCCGAGGACAAGGCCAAGGCCGAGCGCGCTGCCGAGCGCGGTAACCGTCGTGGCGGCAACAACGACCGCCGCGGTGGCCGTCGTAACGATCGCAACGCTTCCGACAACAACTCCGAGCGCAACGCCTCCGAGAGCCGTCCGCACAGCCATCGCACCAACGCCAGCAACAACGTCGCTGCCGGCATGGACTTCCCCAACCCCGATAAGCAGGGCAAGGGCAAGAAGCGCAAGGGCGGTCACAGCAACGAAGAGGACCACTATAGTCGCATGGCTCGCGAGGCCGAGGAGTACAGCCGCGAGAAGGTCCTCGAGGAGGCCCGCGCTGCCGTCGAGGAGGCCTCTCGCGAGTCCACCGGTCGCCGCAAGAAGCGCAAGGAGAAGCGCGAGCGCGAGGCTGCCAAGGCTCAGGAGGAGCGCAAGATAGAGGAGGCGCTGGCCCAGGGCGTGAACCCCGAGGAGCTCGACGCCATCAAGGTCTCCCAGGGTGTTACCGTCCAGGAGCTCGCCGAGGCCCTCGACGTTCCGGCCAACGACATCATCAAGCGCCTGTTCCTGCTGGGTACGCCGCTCACCATGACGCAGTCCATGTCCGACGACCTCGTCGAGCTCGTTGCCGACGACCTGGGCCGTCAGATCAAGATCATCACCCCCGAGGAGGAGAACACCTTCTCGTTCTACGACGATCCCGCCGACCTTAAGCCGCGCGCCCCGGTCGTCACCGTCATGGGCCACGTCGACCACGGTAAGACGTCGCTGCTCGACGCCATCCGTCACACCGGCGTTGCTGCCGGCGAGGCAGGCGGTATTACGCAGGCCATCGGCGCTTCGCAGGTTAAGATCAACGGCCGCAAGATCACCTTTATCGATACCCCGGGCCACGCCACCTTTACGGCCATGCGTGCCCGTGGTGCCAAGGTGACCGACATCGTCATTCTGATCGTGGCTGCCGACGACGGCGTCATGCCCCAGACCGTCGAGTCGATCAACCACGCCAAGGCCGCCGGCGTACCCATCGTCGTCGCCGTCAACAAGATCGATAAGCCGGGCGCCAACCCCGACCGTGTGCGTCAGGAGCTCACCGAGTACGGTGTCATCCCCGAGGAGTGGGGCGGACAGAACATGTTCGTCAACATCTCGGCCAAGCAGAAGATCGGTATCGACGACCTTCTGGAGACCGTGCTGCTCCAGGCCGACGTGCTCGAGCTCAAGGCCAACCCGGACACCTTTGCCTCCGGCAACGTCCTCGAGGCCAAGCTTGACAAGGGCCGCGGCTCGGTCGCTACCGTGCTCGTGACCCGCGGTACCCTGCACGTGGGCGATACGCTGGTCGCCGGCCTTACCTACGGCCGCGTCCGCGCCATGCTCGACCCCAAGGGTCGCGCCGTCACCGAGGCCGGTCCCTCCGACGCCGTCGAGATCCTGGGTCTGCAGTCCGTGCCCAACGCCGGTGACGAGTTCCGCGTGTTCGAGGACGAGCGCGAGGCTCGCGCCCTGGCCGACGAGCGTTCGCTCAAGGCCCGTATCGAGGAGCAGAGCCGCGTCAAGCACGTCACGCTCGAGAACCTCTTCGAGACCATTGCCGATGCCGAGGTCAAGGAGCTCAACCTGATCATCAAGGCCGACGTCCAGGGCTCCATCGAGGCCCTTCAGGACTCGCTCGACAAGATGGATCAGTCCGAGGTTCGCATCAACACGATCCACTCCGCCGTTGGCGCCATCAACGAGACCGACGTCGTCCTGGCCGACGCCTCCAACGCCATCATCATCGGCTTTGGCGTCCGTCCCGACGGTAAGGCCCGCTCCGCCGCCGAGCGCGAGGGCGTCGAGATCCGTTGTTACGACGTCATCTACAAGTGCCTCGAGGACCTCGACGCCGCCCGTATCGGCATGCTCAAGCCCACCGAGGTCGAGGTCGCCACGGGTACCGCGACCGTCCTGGACACCTTCAAGGTGCCCAAAGTCGGTATCGCCGCCGGTGTCCGCGTCGAGGAGGGCGAGATCGCCGCGACCGATTCCGTGCGCCTGGTGCGCGACGGCATCGTGGTCTTCAACGGCAAGATCGCCTCGATGCGCCACTACAAGGACGAGGCCAAGAGCCTCAAGAGCGGTTCCGAGGGCGGCATTGGCCTGGAGAACTTCCAGGACATCAAGCCCGGTGACCAGATCGAGGGTTACCGTATCGACCAGGTTGCCCGTACCGAGTAGGGGGTAGCGCTATGAAGCAAACGCAGGCAACCCGCCGTCTGGGCGAGCAGCTTCGCGAGAAGCTCGGTTATATCCTGCTCTTTGAGGTTTCCGATCCGCGCCTCGACCTGGTCACCCTGACTGCGGTCGAGGTCGCGGTGGACCGTTCGTTCGCGCGTGTGTACGTGTCGTGCGATGCGAGCCGCTACGACGAGGTCATGGAGGCGCTCGCTAGTGCTAAGGGCCGTATCCGCAGCCTGTTGGCTCGCTCGCTCGATTGGCGTGTTACGCCCGAGCTCGATTTTCGCATCGATCGCTCGACCGATGAGGCCGAGCGCATCACGCGCGCGCTGGAAAACGTTCCCGCCACGCTTGCGATCGAAAAGGACGAGGACGGCTATCCGATAGCGGATGCCGCCCAGGAGGCAGCTTTAGATGACTAATTCCGCCGACCTCGCCTCGTGCGAGTCTGCAGATATTCAGCGACGCATCCTCGAGCTCATCGAGGGTGCGTCCTCCATTGCGATTTCGGGACATACTTCTCCCGATGGCGATGCCTTGGGCTCTGTATTGGGTCTGGGCCTCTCGCTTATGAAGTTTTTCCCCAACAAGGACATTGCGCTGCTGCTGGCAGACGATGACCCGGTTCCGCGCATCTACCGCTTTATGGAGGGCGCCGACCGTTTGGTGCCGGCATCTGCGTATACCGGCAATCCGGACCTGTTCATCTCTGTGGACGTGCCGGTCGTCGAGCGTCTCAATAATTCCGCCGAGGTGCTTCGTCGCTCCAAACATGTGGTGTGTTTCGACCACCATCCGGCGCGTGAGGAGTTTGCCGAGCTCAGCCTGAGGCGCGTTGAAGCCGCAGCCTGCGCCATGATCATTGACCGTTTCTTGGACAATTGTGGCATTGTCGCCCGTGATGGCGTCGCGACTTGCTTGCTGTGCGGCTTGGTGACCGACACCGGTCGTTTTCAGTACCAAAACGCCGATGCCGCTGCGTTCCATGCCGCCTCGCGCCTGGTCGCGCACGGTGCCGATCCCGCGCGCGTTGCGCTCGAGGTATACCAGAGCATGCGCGTTGAGTTTTTGCACCTCAAGTCCATCGTTATGGGCCGCATCAAGACGGTGGCCCACGGGCGTGTCGCGTATAGCTACGCGTACCAGAGTGACCTTGAGGCCTGCGGCGTCACCTCGGATGAGTGTGACGGCCTGGTCGATGTGGTTCGCTCGGTGATGGGCGTGGAGGTCTGCCTGTTCCTGAAGGGCATTGAGGGCGATACCAAGGTACGCGGCAACCTGCGCTCCAAGGGCGACCTCAACGTGTCCGAGATCGCTGCTGCTTTTGGTGGAGGCGGACATCCCGCTGCCGCTGGTTTCTCCAACAACGGAACGATTCTCGAGACGCTTACCGTGGCACTTCCCATGCTGGCCGAGCTGGTGGGGGAGGATCCCGCTTCGGTGACCGTCGAGCTTTAACTTTTTGGATGGTACATGGCTCGTCGTACACCTTCTCAACTGAATATGCTGCTCGCCGTTGATAAGCCGGTGGGCTGCACGTCCCACGATGTGGTTTCGCAATGTCGGCGCGCCCTCCATGAGCGGCGCGTCGGCCATGCCGGCACGCTCGACCCTATGGCATCGGGTGTCATGGTGGTGGGCGTGGGCCAGGCCACCCGTCTGCTGGGTATGCTAACCCTCGATACCAAAAGCTACGTCGCCGACATTTCGTTTGGTGCCGAGACCAATACCGATGATGCGGAGGGCGAGGCGGTCCGCACGGTGGCTGTTGCCAACGAGCTCCGCGATCCTGCCTATGCCCGTGAGCACTTGGCCGCCATGTTGGGTCCGCAGATGCAGGTGCCGCCGGCGTTTTCGGCTATCTCGGTCAATGGCGTTCGCGCCTACAAGTCTGCTCGCGAGGGCAATGCGGTGGACCTATCTCCGCGCCCCGTCGAGGTTTATGCCGCCGACCTGATCGCCGTGGGCGGCGAGGGTGATACGTGTGTGTGGACCGTGGCGTTCTCGGTGAGCAAGGGCACCTACATTCGTGCGCTCGCTCGCGACCTGGGCCGCGCCTGCGATAGCGCCGCGCACATTTCCGCGCTGCGCCGCACGGCCTCCGGTGTTGTTTCCATTGGCGCCTGTCATGCGGTGGAGGAGCTTTCTCCCGAGTCCGCCGCTGGCTTTGCCCTGGATCCCATCGTGGCCCTGGGCGCCACGCGTGTTGACTTGCCGGGCAATCTTGCCGACGACCTGCTCTGTGGCCGACGCATTCCCGTTGAGCGTGCGCTTGCCGATTTCGATGCCTCGAAGGCGCCGTTTGCGCTGGTGCTCGATGGGGGACTCAAGGCGCTCGCCCGCATTGAGGGTGGCCGCTTTGTCATGGAGCACGTGTTTCCGCAGGCAATCGGCGGTGTTCGATGATGTTGTCCGCTCACGAGCTCGCGCGTATTTTTTTCGCGGGCGAGTCGGACGAGGCTCACATCGTTACTGCCGATGCGTTTGATAAGTGTGAGCACCTGGGTGCTGCCTCGATCGCCATTGGCGTGTTCGATGGCGTGCACCGTGGACACCAGGAGCTCATTGCGGCGCTTGTCCGTGACGCCCGTGCCCATGGCTGTAAGGCGGTCGTGGTCACTTTCGATCCCGATCCGGACGTTGTGGTGAGTCCTTCGCCCGCTCAAAAATTGATGACGACGTCCGACCGTCTACATGCCTTGGCTCAGACCGGGGTCGATGCGGTGGTGGCCGTTCCCTTTACGCCTGAGGTTGCGGCACTCGACCATGTCGGTTTTCTCGCACTGCTGTCACGCGTGGTCGACATTCGTTCGATTCGCGTTGGCAGCGACTTTAGGCTGGGTCGTGGCGGTGCTTCTGGTGTTGACGAGATGCGCACCTGGGGTGCCAAGCGCGGCGTTGACGTATACGGGCACGACCTGCTTTGCGAGGGCGGTGAGGCCATTTGCGCCACCCGCATTCGTCATGAGCTGGGACAGGGCCATGTGGAGCTTGCTGCTGAGTTACTCGGCCGCCCGTATATGGTGCGCGGCGGTGTTATTCGCGGCCGTCACGAGGGTTCTGGCATGGGCTTTCCCACGGCAAACCTACATGTTCCCGACGGCATTCAGGTGCCTGCCGATGGCGTGTATGAGGGCCTGGTGCTGGTCAACGACATCGTGTGGCCCGCTGCCGTCAACGTCGGACTGCCGCCGACGTATGCCGACGATGCGGCTTCTGCGCATCTCGAGGCTAATTTAATTGGTTATACGGGCGACCTGTACGGCGCTTCCGTTTCGCTGGCGTTTACGCGCTGGCTGCGTCCGTCGCGCGTGTTCGATTCGCTGGATGAGTTGATCGCGACCGTCGAGGGTAATATCGAAGATATTCGTCACAACTTGGGCGAGCAGGGGGTGAGCGTCCGTGATTAGCGATGAGGAAAAAGACCAGGTACGCGCTGCGTCCGACTTAGTCGCCATCGTGCAGGAAACGGTTGAGCTCAAGCCCCGCGGTCATGAGTTTTGGGGTTGCTGCCCTTTTCATGGCGAAAAGACTCCGTCCTTCCACATTATTCCCGCCACGCAGGTGTGGCATTGCTTTGGCTGCGGCGAGGGTGGCGACGTCTTCACCTATATCATGAAGCGCGAGAACCTGAGCTTTCCCGAGTCAATCCGTTATTTGGCCGATCGCGCGGGTATTGAGCTGCACGACACCGGAGACCGCCGCGAGCGCGGTACCAAGCGTGCCCGCATCTACGATTTGTGCGCCGAGACCGCCCAGTTCTATCACACCATGCTTATGCGCGGTAAGGACGGCCGTCCGCGCGAGTACTTTGCCAGCCGCGGCATGGGTGGCGACGTCTGCCGCCGCTACTGCCTGGGCTTTGCACCGGGCCGCAGCGCGCTGGTGTCGCACCTGTCCCAGGCGGGTTTTACCCCGCAGGAGATGATCGATGCCAACGTTGCCGTGAGCCGCGGGCGCGGGCAGCTTGCCGACCGCTTCTACGACCGCGTGATGTTCCCCATCTTTGACGAGCAGGGTCACAACATTGCCTTTGGTGGTCGCATCATGGGTGACGGCCAACCCAAGTACCTCAATACCGCCGAGACGAGCGTGTTTCATAAAAAGCGAAACCTCTACGGCTTTAATTGGGCCAAGGAGTTTATCGTCGCGCAGGATACCGCCATCGTGGTGGAGGGCTATACCGACTGCATCGCCTGTTGGGAGGCGGGGATTAAAAACGTTGTCGCCACGCTGGGCACCGCGCTCACGGAGCATCACGTCAAGACGCTCACCCGCTTTGCTAAGCGCATCGTGTATATGTTTGACGGCGATGCCGCCGGTCAAAAGGCCGCTCGCCGTGCGATTCAGTTTATCGAGCAGGATTCGATGGACCTGCGCTGCGTGGTGCTGCCCGACGGCAACGACCCCATGGAGTTCATCACGGCGCATGGTGGACAGGAGCTTCAGGCGCGCATCGACGCTGCCGAGCCGCTCATGGACTTTGTCTACCGTTCGCTGCAGGAGTCGAGTGACATCACCACGCCGGGCGGTCGTGCCAAGGCGCTGGAAGATGCGCTGACGCTTATCTATCCGCTGCGCGATAGCTATATGATCGACACATACTTTATCCAGATTGCCGATCTGCTGGGCTTGGATCTGGAGACGGTTCGCGCGAGTTCGGGTCGCGTGTTTCGCGATGTCGCCAAGCGCGAAGATGCGGAACGACGTCGTGAGCAGAACTATGAACGCCAGCGGGCGCAAGCCGAGCGCTCTGGTAGCGCGGGCGGTCGGACGTCTGGTTCGCAGGGGGCATCTCGCGGTGCTTGGGCATCGGGCGCGACGCCGCCGGTGTCCGCGCCGGTCGAGGAGGAGCCGTACGACCATGTCCCGCTCGATGCCTACGGCGCCGCGCCCGTGGAGCTCGTCGACGATCTGCCGCCGATCGATGTGCCTGATGATATGGGTGCTGTGCCTGTGACTGATGGTTCGGGCGCTCCGGCTGCGGCGGCGCCGATGGTTCTTACTGATCTTGAGCGCAAGTCCTTGGCAGGGGAGCGCGAGCTGTTGACGATGCTCACGAGCTACCCCGACCTGTTCCGCACGTATGCCGACCGCATCTGCTCTATCGAGTGGGTTGACCCACGTCACGAGTCCATCGCATGGGCCGTTCTGGCAACGCCGCCGGGAACCGATCCTGCAGCCTGCATGGATGCGGCGCGCTCGGTGTGTCCCGAGGCGGCAACGCTTGTGAGTGCCGGGCGCATCTCGGCGACGAGCAAGCACCCCACCGAGACGAACATCGTGTTTATGCTTGATACGCTCGAGCTCTACACCATCAAGCGCCGCATGCGTGCCGCACAGGCCAAGCTGCGCCAGGACCGTTCGCTCGATGATGAAGCCCGTCGCGCGCTGACCGTGCAGGCCGCGCAGGATTCGCAGCGTCAACGCGAGCTGCAAAAGTCGATCGGCGGCGTGGCGGACCCGTTCCGTTTGATCGGTCTGGAGGCCGCAGGCACCGAACAGGCCTAGATGTTGTGGTCAACCAGCGTATTCTCGCCTATATCCAGTCCTCTTTTTGGGTATAGACGTCTATGTGTGTGCTAAAGTATTGAGTCCTGTGGACTATGAAGGGAGAATCTGTGCCAAAAAAGACTGAGAGCACGGGTACTGGGCTGGAATCCTACGTTGCAAAGCTCATGGGCAACGGCTCAAACAGGACTTCGGTAACCGAGGACGAGATTCAGGTCGCCCTGAAGGATATCGATGTTTCTGACGAGCAGCTCACCGCGGTGTATTCCGCGCTGCGCAACAGCGGCATCCAGATTATCTCCGCGAGCGGTAACGACGACGCCCCCATGGACGTCGACGATGACGATAACGATACCGATACCGATACCGACGATTTCGATGACGACGACGAGCACGATTCCGGCTCGCTCGACGATCACGAGCTCAAGATGGCCCGTCAGGCCGATGCCGAGATGGGTTCTTCCAAGAGCAAGAAGAAGCGCACCGTGCGCACGTCCCGTTCACGCTCCCGCGTGCGTGGCATCGATGCCTCCACGGTGATGCTGACCGGCGATCCGGTTCGTATGTACCTCAAAGAGATCGGCAAGGTCGACCTGCTGACCGCCTCCGAAGAGGTCGATCTGGCCATGAAGATCGAGGCCGGTCTTGAGGCCACCGAGAAACTCGAGGCCGCCGATGCCGGTGAGCTCGAGCTCACGCGTGCCGAGATGCGTCGTCTTACGCGCATTGAGAACGTCGGCCTCGAAGCTAAGCAGGCACTCATCAGCGCAAACCTGCGTCTGGTCGTCTCCATCGCCAAGCGTTATGTCGGCCGCGGCATGCTGTTCCTTGACCTGATCCAGGAGGGTAACCTCGGTCTGATTCGCGCCGTCGAGAAGTTCGACTACCAGAAGGGCTTCAAGTTCTCCACGTACGCCACGTGGTGGATCCGTCAGGCCATTACGCGCGCTATCGCCGACCAGGCCCGTACCATCCGTATTCCCGTGCATATGGTCGAGACTATCAACAAGCTCGTCCGCGTGCAGCGCCAGCTCCTTCAGGACCTGGGTCGCGACCCGACCCCCGAGGAGATCGGTGCCGAGATGGACATGAGCGCCGACCGCGTCCGCGAGATCCAGAAGATCTCGCAGGAGCCCGTGTCGCTTGAGACCCCCATCGGCGAGGAAGAGGATTCCCAGCTGGGCGACTTTATCGAGGACTCCCAGGCTATCGTTCCGCCCGATGCCGCCAGCTTCTCCATGCTGCAGGAGCAGCTCACTCAGGTGCTCGACTCGCTTGCCGATCGTGAGCGCAAGGTTATCGAGCTGCGCTTTGGCCTTGTCGACGGGCATCCCCGCACGCTCGAGGAAGTCGGCCGCGAGTTTGGCGTCACGCGCGAGCGTATCCGCCAGATCGAGTCCAAGACCTTGGCCAAGCTCCGCCACCCGAGTCGCAGCAGCAAGCTCAAAGACTATATCGAGTCTTAGTAGTTACGGCGTTTTACCAAACGCCGTAACTGGCCGACGCTGCGCGGGCACCAGAGCGACAACTTGTCATTCAAAGAGGACGGCATGACCAGACGGTCTATGCCGTCCTCTTTTC
>OOIG01000151.1_pt1 | contig 62166 bp, 40 predicted proteins | sample 1692091 | NCBI WGS metagenome assembly OOIG01 (sample SAMN06348188, study PRJEB24527) | human gut metagenome | biome: human gut; feature: ankylosing spondylitis patient; material: feces | host: Homo sapiens | place: China | collected 2015-10 | reverse complement strand
TTCAGTGATTTTTATCGCATTTTGTGTCTTAGAAAGAAATGGTGATTATTATGAAGAAACCCCAACAAATACTTACATTGGTTTTGTCACTTGGTTTCATTGCGGTTTTTGCTGCTTTGTTTTGGATTTTGCCCGATGCCGATGAATCGACAGTCGAAAGACGGCATCTTGCGAAAAGCCCTGCGCTGTCCTTTTCGTCGGTTGCAAGCGGCAGCTTTATGAACGACTTTGAAAACTATATGCTCGACCAGTTTCCGCTGCGGGACGGCTTTCGAACACTCAAAGCAGCCGCAAATGCAAAGGTGTTTATGCAAAAGGATAACAACGGACTTTATTCCGTCGGAGAGCACCTATCAAAGCTGGATTTTCCGACGGATTTCGACTCGGTCAATCGTGCCGCACAGCGTTTTCGGCTCGTATATGACGAATATTTAAAAAAATCCGGCGCAAAAACATATCTCTCGGTGATTCCGGACAAAAACACCTTCATCGCGTCGCAAAACGGCTATCCCGACAAGGATTACGAAGCACTTGTCAAGCGTCTGCGAAGCGGATTTTCGCAAGCGGAATATATTGACATTTCAGCTCTTCTTTCAGCCGACGATTTCTATTACACCGATTCTCATTGGCGGCAGGAAAGAATCCTGACGGTTGCCGACGAAATTGCGGATAAAATGGGCGCGGAGCGGATAGGACAGTGTGAAAAGCATGACGCGGGCGTTCCCTTTTACGGCGTCTACTACGGTCAGTCGGCGTTGCCGCACGCACCGGAGCCCTTGCGGTATCTTGACAACGCCGTGATACGCAGCCTGAAGGTGTATAACGCCGAAATAAAGTCCGAGATACCGGTTTATGACCTCAAGGCGGCAGGCGGACGCGATCCATACGAGATGTTTCTCGGCGGTGCGCGTTCGATCATCACAATCACAAACCCAAACGTCGTGCGTGAACGCAGACTCGTCATTTTTCGTGATTCGTTCGGCAGCAGTATAGCTCCGCTTCTTGCAGCAGGGTATTCCGAGATAACGCTCGTCGATATCCGCTATATCTCGCCCTCGGCCCTTTCGAAGCTCGTTGATTTTTCCGGGGTCTCCGACGTGCTGTTCCTTTACTCCGCCTCGGTCATAAATAACAGCGAGACGATAAAATAGCGGCCCCGAAGGCGGAGAGTTGAGAACGCGGGAGCTTATGATATAGTGTAAGACTTGTATTGCGCAGATAACGGAAGACCGAGCATATAATCGTCGTATTTGCGGTTGTAGCTGCCCTTGAACATACGGCGGTACAGGTCCTGCTTTTCCCGTTCCTCGCACAGCATTTGCCTACACAACTTTTGGTGCGGTTCGGCATAACCGGTGCTTTTCACGCACTGCCAAAAGCGTGATTTTGGGGCGAAAAATCGCTCGGTTCTATCAATAATTCTAATAGGTTTTTCCGAAAATCCGTTAGAACTCGGCGAAATCGGAGGAGACTTTCGGACTCGGATTTTTACTGCGTTTTCGATGCGAACGGGTGCGAAAAGCCTTGAAAACACGGCGTTTTCGGGGTTCTCGCATCTGCCGTTAAGCAAATCTACTGTACACACAGCGCAACAATACAGAACGGTTTGTATGGTCGGTAACATAAATAGCCTGAAACGGTAGGAATAAAAAATAGGGCTGCCGCTTGTGATTTTCTCACTTGCGGCAGCCCCTTGTTTTATTTAGCGAGCGCTTTTTTCAGGCTGATAAGGTCTATTATGTCGATCTCGTTGTCATTGTTCATATCGGCTGCGAGTGTTTGCAGCTCGCCAAACGAATTTACGCCCAGCATATTTTTTCTTAAAACGGTGAGGTCTTCCGCACCGAGTTCTCCGCTCATTGAAACATTGCCCGCAATATATTTTCCGTAGGTATATGTTTCCGATTCAAAGAATTTTGTGTTGAAATAGGGAATATCGCCTACCGTAACCACCGAACGCACGGTGTGACTGCCGACTGTGCTGTTATCAAGCGTAATGTTAGCTCCCGTTTCGTTTTCTTTGAGTACGCCGTCAACATACCATTGATATTTAACGGCGTTGGTTCCGCTATAATTTGCCGCTGCGCTTACCGTAAACGTATTGTTTTCGTTGTTTGATGAAATGCGTGTGCCGGCGGTGGTGAAATTGCAGTCGGCGGTAATTTCTTCGGGCATACGGAAAGAAAGGTCTCTGATATTTACATCCCCCGTGCCCCAAGTGGAAATATCTAATTCAACACCCTTGATGTAAAGTTTTTTGCCGCTGCTTGCAAGCGATAAAAGCTCTGCGTTCCCGATTAAATCAAAATATCCCTCTCCGGCTCCGCCTCCGGGAATCGTGCCGACCTTAACGGTTTTTTTCCCGTTCCAGTTTATACTGTCGTCGCTGTTAAAGGGCATAATTATAAAATAAACTCCGACCGGATTTTGCATATACGGAGTTGCGTAATGCATACGGGTGAAGGTGTTAAGGTCAATAAGCTTGGTGGAATACTGGTTATTTAAACGACCCATCGTGCTGCCGTTCCATTTGAGCTTCAACTGTAAAAAGCCGCCCGGGTTATGAAAAACCTCAAATCTGCCGGAATGGGGGCCATTGTCCCAGTTATACCAATTGCTGTCGGCGGCCGCGTCAAGCCAGTAGCGGTCGTTTTTATTTGTTTCCTTTTGTGAAGTGAAACGGAAATTTTTAAACGAAAGCGATTCATCTGCACCGAATTTATCCGTTGTAAATATAACGCCGTATAAATGCAGCTTTTTATCCGCTCCCGCCGCTTTCATAATGTCATAGTTCTGAGTAAGGTCAACGCTTACGGTTTGCTTTCCCGCCTGAATTAAGGCGACTTTAAGGGTTTTCATCCCGTTTTTTTCATCGCGGCAGCGCAGACTGATATACGCGCTTTCACCTACCATTTCGGTAACAAAATTAAGATATGGGTTTACCGATAAATCAAGATCGTATTGTGTACCGTTACTTTGTGCATGGCCATAATCATCCTTATTGCTGTGCTGCGTGTATGTCCAAACTCCGTCCGATACGGTAATGTTGAACCGCCAGTTATCTTCACCGGGAAAATCGTCGGTCGCCCACCAGGTTGTGCGCTGATCCTCGTTAAACCAATCCGGAACAAGATCTCCCGCTCCTTCGGCTGCTGCACCGAATGTCGGGACAAACAGCGAAACCGCCGTTACAGCCAGTGCCGTAAGAAATGCGCATGCTTTTTTAAATCGTGCCATAAAAATCAATCTCCTTTTACTGAATTTTTTGTGCTGAACACAGTATATTACAGCAATAAAAGAAATTTCAATCGTTCATTTTCGCACAATATACAAAAAAGCATATGTTTGGTAACAACTGTTATCAAATAATGTCGCAAATACGGCGGTTTACGGCTTCTCGCAGCTCATAAAAATCCTTTGTACTGCGCGGGTAATCGGTGAAAGAAATTTTATAACCGATTTCGCCCTCTAACCATTCCGCGGTTTTTTCAAAACCCTCTGCTTCGGCTAAAAGCTGTAATGCGCGCAGATCCTGCAATGCGTCAAACAATACAAGCTGACGGATTGAGGGCATCGGTTTTCCGTCATTTCCGGGATAAACCAAAAACGGGTCGCCGGCGGGGAAATTTTGCCCGGCGTCGGTTGTGAAAAACGGGTTAATGGGTTTTCTTGAAAGGTAGTTAAACCAAAAATTATAGCCCCAATGCAAGAAACCCGAAATTTGATAGCGGAAAAGCTGAAGTCCCAATGCTCGGTTACGGTAAGAGGGCATTGCAATCATTCGGTTGCAGACGCGGTTTAACTGACCGCAGCAGTAATAGACCCACCGCTCGGATACTCCCTTGCGGTAAAACTCCTCGGCGTGCTCGTTATCGGGCACCGGGGTTTCAACCAAGCCATCGCTGTAAAACGAATATTCCGAAAGCGCATCTATGGTTTTGCAGCCCTTGAGCAGCGGAAGAACGGTCTGCACCGCTTTTCGGTAGCTTTCGATATGCTTTTCGTCAGGCTCATCGGATATATGAAAGAGACAGTTATCCAAAAGCTTTTTTTCTTTCATAAATGATTTTACCGCCGGCAGAAAGCTCTGTAAAAATTCGGCGTATTCGGCTGAATCGGCGTCTGTTTCCCAGCCGAATCGACGGTATGATTTGCCGTTTTCCGTTACGATGATTTTGGGCGCATGCTCGCTGCCCCATTGCGTAAACAGGTGCGGGAATTCAAAATATTTAATTCCGCAGTCCAGTGCGATTTTTATATAACGTTCAAGCTTTGAAAAATCAAATGAATAACCGTCTTTTGAATAATAAATATCAACAAGCTGGACGGTGGTTCTTTCTGAGCCGACGGCAGTATCAAGCGGGGGAGTAAAAAGCGGAGTGAGCAGCATATTGACGCCGTAATACGCAGCCTGACGGATATAATTGCCTATTATTTCCCAGTGCCGTTCGCTGAAAACCTCCGTTCCGTAATATACCGCAAGGCTGTCACAGTGAAACCACTCGGTATGTATGAGCCGCTGCGGCGGCAGGGCGGCGGGAATTACATTTAATGAAAAGCTTGTCTCTGCCGCACATTCGGGCTCGGCTTCGTTTTTTAATGTAACGCACAGCTTATGTTCGCCTGCCGCTGCGTTTTCGGGTACGGTTATTTCAAACCACAGGCAGCTCCAAAAGCCGGGCGAGTATTCGGCTCTGCCGCTGCATATTTCAAGCAGATCGGGGTAAAGCCCCGGTTTATCCGAAAGAAAATCATCGTCCGCCCATTTATACTTTACAAGGCGCACCGGTACGCTTTGCACCTGATAGCAGCGTATGTTTTCTTTTAAATCGCTCTCCCATTCAACGAAAAAATCATCACGCAAGCCGTCGTCGGCGCGAAAAGCCAGCTGAACATTAAAGCGTTCACCGCGAAGTGCGGAGCCGCACAAAAATTCACGCCCGGCAAGCGATTGCTCGGGGAAAACCTTTTCCAATGAAGAAACCCAATAGGTTGTGATGTTTATATAAACCACCCCTTAAAAATCTTTAAATGTATAATAGCAAAAAACATTTTACCTTGCAATAGCAAATATTCGCAAAATATTTTAAACGGCACAAACAATGCGGAAAACGGTATATTACGCATATTTCCGATTTAAAAATGCGGAAAACGGTATACTGGAAGAAAATAGCGGATTGAAAGTTTAAGGTTTATGTAATATGATGATATTGTAAAAATCAGGAGGTGAAGAAAATGTATTTTGCAGACGCCGTAAACGGCGACGACCGAAACGACGGGCTGACGCCTGCAACCGCCTTTGCAACGTTGGAAAGGATAAATGAGTCAGAGCTTCTTCCGGGAACGACGGTGGCTTTAAAAAGCGGCAGTATTTTTACGGGAACGCTTAAGCCGAAAAACGGCGGCACGGTTGATAAGCCTGTTCGCATTACCTCCTACGGAGAAGGACCTTTACCTATAATTAACGGCAACGGAGCGGAAAATGCGGTTGAGATCAGAAATCTTTCTTATATTGAAGTGAGCAATCTTGAAATTATAAATGTTACTTCAGATATATATACGCCTCGCCGCGGAGTTTTCGTATGCTGCGGGGAAAAGGGCGGCAAATATTGCGGAATTACCCTTAAAAATCTTTATGTACATAATATAACAACTTCCTTCGGAAGAGAGGCGGGTGGAATAATAGTTTGGTGCGATCCCGCCGACTCACCGGTAAGCTATGACGGCGTGACGGTTACCGGCTGCACCGTGTGCGATACAGGAGCGCAGGGAATTACATTTTCCTCCGCCTACAGTTACAGGGTGGGCATTGACTGGACAGACCTGCCGTACACACCGTCACATAATATCCGCATTACGGATAACTATATTGCCCGCTGCGGAGGCGACGGAATTTTTCAGTCCTGTGCTGAAAGCCCGATTATCGAACACAATACCGTGGCAATGTGCTGCTTTGCGGGGAACACGCCGTATGCCGGAATCTGGCCGCATAATTCGCAAAATGCGGTAATGCGTGAAAACGAGGCTTTCGGCTGTGTGCTCATAGCGGGCGACGGTCAGGGCTACGATGTAGATATAAACTGCACCGATACGGTTGTTGCCGATAATCTAAGCCATCACAACGACGGCGGGTTTATATTGCTTTGCACTTCGGGCGATATCGGCGGTTACAACAACGGAATTACCGTAGAACGAAATATCAGCATTGACGATTCAGGGCAGATATTCACGCTTTCGGGACCGATTAAGAATATAAAAATTTCAAATAACCGCGTCTCGGTTGAAAAAAATATTCATACGCGTTTGATCGGAACATATCAGTGGGGCGAGAGAGGCGGCGGGCCTGAAAATGTAACGGTTTCAGATAATTATATTTATATGAATACCGACGGTGAGAACCGATTTTTCAATACTCCGCCGAGGTTTACGGGTAACAGCTTCGGCGGCAGTTACGGGTATGAAAATTTAAACGATACTTCTTTTTCTTCTCTCAAAGCTGTACCGTTTGATAAAAGCAAATACCTTATAATAAAACGAACCGGAGGAAACGAAAATGAGCAAACAGGCAGTATTTTTTAAACGCGCACTTGCCCTGTGCCTTTGCTGCGTTATAGCCGGCTGCACGTTCAGCAGCTTATCGGCTGTAAAAGCTAAGGCGGAAAGTACGGATTTTTTTAGCCGCTGGTTTTCCGCCGATAATGACAGTAAGTGGTGGGACGGAAATTGCGGCAGCGGATTGAACGGACCCGACGGAGGATTTTTAATAAATCATCCGAACGGCGGCTGGCAGTATTATCACCGCTGGAGCGGGGACGGCAACGGAAACGGCAGGCTTGACTGCAACGGTCCCGGACTCACAGTCGATTTAAATGAAATAAACCGTGTTGATTATACAGTTAAAGCTTCAAAGCCTGTCGAGCTTTGGGTTCAGACATATAATCTTAAAAAAGACGGTACACCTGACGAAAATACCCGTTCGTTTATAAAGCTTGCCGATATTGCGGCAGGGGAAACGACAGGCAGTGTCGATTTGTTGAAAAACAGCGAATTTGTATCTCGCCTGACTGCCGACAAGAAAATACATATTTCAGGCTTCGGTTTTTATACAAAATCCTTTGCATACGGAGATACAATTGATGTCACTGCTTTTTCAGCCGGAAAAGCAGAGGAGACACAGGAAATCGACGGTTTTTCCCAATGGTTCACCGCGGCAAACGATGGCAAATGGTGGGACGGAAATTCTTACAGCGGGCTTACAAATTCCGACGGAGGATTTTATATTAACCACCCTGACGGCAATTGGCAGTATTATCACCGCTGGAGTGTTGAGGGCGGCAGCGCCAGACTTGACTGCAACGGTCCGGGACTCACAGTCGATTTGAATAAAACAAACCGTGTTGATTATTCAGTCAATGCTTCAAAGCCCGTAGAGCTTTGGGTTCAGACATATAATCTGAAAGAAGACGGAACAAAAGACGGAAATACCCGCTCGTTTACAAAGCTTGCGGATATTGCGGCAGGGGAGACAAGCGGCAGCGTCGATCTGCTGAAAAACAGTGAAATAATATCACATCTTACAGAGGACAAAAAGATATATATTGAGGGCTTTAGCTTTTATACAAAATCCTTTGCTTACGGTGATACGATTGGCGTTACAGCGTTTTCAATTGTAAAGGGTGATGCTGCGCAGGAAATTGACGGGTTTTCCCGCTGGTTTACATCAGCCAATAACTATAACTGGTGGGACGGAAACTCAAACCGCTCCTATGCGGACGCAGGAGACGCGTGGTTTATTGAAAACACAGCCGACAGCTGGACTTACAAGCTCGGCTGGAGCTGGGACGGTAACGGAAACGGCAGGCTTGACTGCAACGGCCCGGGACTTACGGTCGACTTGGACGAATATAATACGATTAATTACAACATCACGGTATCGCGTCCGGTTACGCTTTATGCGCAAGTCTATCGCATTGAAAACGGAGCGGTGGATTTCAACACCCGCACATTCATTCCGCTTAAGAGCCTTGATAAGGGCGAATGGACCGAATCATTTGATTTGCGCTCAAGCGCAGAGCTTATGAAAATGTGCAATTCGGAAAACAGCCTTATGATTGCGGGCTTCGGATTTAAAACCGTGGGCTTTCAAAACGCCGATACCGTAAAGGTAAGCGCGTTTACGCTTTCATTAAATAAAGAGCCGTATGTACCCGCAGTTACAAAGCACGCGGAATCGTGGATATTAAACCACACCCCCACCGCGTGGTGGAGCTGGGACTGGAATATGAGCGATTCGGATATGTTGCGAATATCCGGTGAGGCAGACTCAAAGGGCGGTGTAAAGCTCAACTTCAAGGGTGATTTTGAGGATCTGCGCTATATGGCTTCCGCTTATACGGTGGATTTGAAGACCGACCCGTATTTCTATGCGCGCTTTGATACGGATGTGCCGTGCGAGCTTTATCTGCTTGTATCGGGCAGCCCCGAGGGCAATAACGGTATAAAAATCAGCGATAAGCTGTATAGCGGCAGAGTAAACGAAAAATTCAGAATTTCCGATATTGCGGCGCTGGCACCGTATATCAGAAATAACTCAATTTCGGTTTACGGTTTCCGCCTTATCCCGCAGGATGATCCCACAGGTAAGAATATTTATTTCCGCACAATGGATTTCGGCGATATGAATTTTGCTATCGACCTTGAAACGGTGCAGCGGCCTGCGGCGCCGACCCTTACCTCAAACACAAAGGAAATGACCGACTCCGTGGAAATAACCGTTTCGGGAGTGCCCGAAACCGCACGGCTTACACAGTACAGGATAGGCAGGCACGGCGAATGGCAGACATATTCGGGCGCAGTTACAATTAAGAAAAACATTGAGCTTTTTGCCCGCTATATTGATGAAAACGGATATTGGTCGATTTCCGGCAGCTTTGCGGTGAGCAATATAACAAAAGCGCCGTCGGAGGATGCAAAGCCGGTAATTCCCAACTGGTTTTCGCCGAATACGCTCACAACCTGCTGGTATAACTGGGACTGGCGCTACGGCAGCGACGATCAGGACAGATTCGCGCTTGACGCGACCGATAAATATTGGACTGCCCGCGTTGATAAGGATTGGTGCAAGCGCATTGAAACACAGCATAACAACAGCGACTTCCACTGCCTTATAGATTTAGATGAGCAAACCGAGCTTTTCTATAAAATCGACACCCAGTTTGAGCTTAAAATAAGCCTGAAGGTTAAAACAGGGGCTGCAAACAGCAGCTATGCCACAGTACCCGTAGGTACGCTTACGGCGGGTAAAAATTCCGGCTCGTTTAATATTTCGGATAATTCGGAGCTGCTTTCAATCAGCGACGACGAGAATAAGCTTACCGTTTCGGGAGTTATTTTCGAATTTGCCACAACCGAGGGAAAATGCTTTACGGTTGAACGCTTCCTCTTTGACTCCGAAGACGCTTATTACCCCGGCTACGGCGGTCAGGAGACCGTAAGGGAAATTACGCCGACATGGTTTGAACCCGAGCAGGTTAATAAGTGGCTTAACGGCAAAAAACAGATAAATATATCGGATAACGCGGCTACGGTTGAAATAAATACCGATAACGATTGGTGTGCTACCGTAAATATTGCAGCCGAGGTTTCCGATATTACCTCGAACGGAACGTCGGTAAGAATAAATCTGCAGGGCGCAAATACTCTGTATCTCAATACCGATAACGAATTTGAGGCTGATATACTGCTCGGAATACGCTCCGGCGGCGCCGTGCAATATGTAAAGGTCGGAGCTTTGCAAAAGGGTAAGAACGAGCAGGCAATTGACCTTAATAATATTGAAATGCTTTCGCAGCTTGCAAACAACGGCTCGCTTACCGTGACAGGAATAAGATTTGTTCCGCAAAAAGCGGCAAACGGCGAAAGCTTAAAGGTGGATCTTTGCGCATTTAATGCCGCAGGGAAGAAATATCCGGGATATGAGGATACAGATAAGATTAAAGCCGACGAAAAGGCTGCGGCGGCAGTTGATGAAAAGATACGCGCCATAGGAAATGTAACCCTTAAAAGCCTTGATGCAATTAAGGCGGCGCGCTCGGCATATGAAGCGCTTAGCAGTTATCAGCGCTCGCTTGTAACGGAATACGCCGTGCTTGTAAACGCGGAAAACAGCTATTACGCACTGGCACTTGCAAACGGAATATTCACGGAAGAGCTGCCTCTCGATATGATACTGTCGCATATTTCGGAAAATCCTTCGTCTCTTATTCAAATCAATCTTACCGCTGCGCAAAAGCTGCCTACGCAGTTGCTTGCTGCGGCAAAGAATAACGATTGCGATATAAGAGTCAATATTTACGATGATAAAGAAAACGAACTTATTTACAGCATAGTTTTGCAAAGCAAAGATCTGACAGACACATCTGTCCCGTTTGATACATCGCTTTCTTCCGCTGAGCCGAAGCTTACTGCGGCTCAGAAAAAAGCACTGGGAGCTGCCAAAAAGCTTTTTTACGGAATGAATAAGGAAAATCGCGTTACTTCGTATCTTATTGTAATGCTTAACGGTAAAAACAGCCTGTTTGCTACCGATAAAAACGAGCTTTACAATTTCGCGGTAAACGACGGATTTGTATTACAATCGGATTACAGCGCTGTGCGCAATAACGCCGTGACCCTGCTTATAAGAAGCGGCGGCGAGTATATGCTTTGTGAAAAGAATATCGTAAATGCAACGGCTGCGAACGGATTGCCGACGACGGGGGAAAAGAGCAATGCGCTTCCCGTAATACTCAATCTTGCTTCAATTGCTATGCTGGCGGTACTTACCTTTAAAATGAAAAAGGGGAAAGAAAGATGAAAAAATTTGCTTGCAAAATTTCGGCATTATTGTGTGCGGCGGCAATGCTTACGGCATTATTACCTGCATTCGGCGTTTCTGCGGCGGCACAAACCAAAAAGTTTTTAGACCCCATGGAGGATTCGGCGTTTCCCAAGGCTTACAGCGTAAAAACAATTCTTCCCGCAAATTACGATGTAACCGAGGCACAGGTTAAGGCAAACGGCGGTGTTTTCGGGGCGAATTCCGATAAGCGCGCGCTTGCCGCCTTTAAAACCAATAAGACAATGAAGCTGTTTAAAGAGGTTTTCGGCAACGACTACTCCCGCACGCATACCCTTATGAAAAACTATGTTGCCTGTGAGCTGGAGCTGATTTACGAATTTAAAAACGGCTTTAAGGACTTTGAATTTATGGGAATCGCAGGTGCAGGAAACTGGGCGGGAGCCTGGGGTATGGAGGAAAATCCTCCGCTTGAAATAGCCTATTCAAATACCGCAACCGGCGGATGGAAAACTCTTAATTACAAGGATATGCGCGATATGCCCGCCGCAGAGGGTTCGTCCTACTGCTATTTCCGCGGGAAAAATATTCCGACCAACGCCAGATATTTGCGCATCCGTTTTTTAAACGGCGCGGATTATGACAGTGCGAAGAACATTTGGGAGCCGCGTTATGAAAACTGGGCGTGCGCACTGGGGTATTTGCTTGTAAATGAATATACCGCTCCGCAGTCGGGCGGAAGCGCATCCGGCAGCAGCACAGGCACTTCTTCCGCAAATAACGGCGGCGGGAATACAACCTCGCAGAAGCCGAACGGTACTTTCTCTGCCGATAATACATCAAGTACCGCGTCCGTTACCGCCTCTGAAAACAACGGCACGGCAACGGAAAGCAATCCCGGGAATAACGGAAACTCTCCGTCTGATGATACCGTTGTGGATGTAAAAACGGATGTTAAACGCGAGATCGACTGGAAGATTACCGGAATAATTATCGGTGCGGATGTTTTGGCGGTCGGGGGAGTAATTGCTGCCTTAATTCTGCTTTACAAAAAGAAAGTCAGAGAATTAAAAATAAAGTAGCCTTGAACTTATAAGAAAGGGCGGTGCGCCGGATGAAAAAAATCAGAATCGGAATAATAATTTGCGTTTCTCTCGCAGTTTTATCGGGCGCTGCCGTCGCGGGTGCTAAAATGCTTGAAACGAAAAACGCTTATCTTACAATCAACAATGACTCCGTTTCAAAGGATGAGTTGGAATTTTATATGAAAGCCTCCCGCTCAGACGTAATTTTAAGGTTTACATCCGATGCGTTATCAAGTGCCGATAAGGATTTTTGGGAAACCGAACAGAACGGAATTACTCCGGCTGAGTATTTATTGGAAATTGCGGTTGAGAACCTAAAAAACGACAGAGCGTTATTTGCCGAATGTGAAGAGCGCGGGCTTTGCGAAAAGCTGAGCTATGAAAAAATTATAAAGCAAATGAACGCCGAAAACGCCTCGCGCGCGAAAAAGCTTAAAAACGGCGAGCCGGTTTACGGTGTTACGGAATACACTGTCGTTTCGTATTACGATTATCTTAAAAGCAATTTACAAATTGCTTTGCGCGAGAAATTGGAAAACGAAGGCATTATAAAAGAGGACGATGTAAAGCTGAAGCAGTATTACAATCAAATTAAAAACAGTGATCCTCTCTTTCGCAATGCCGACGGCAGCTTTAAACCGTACGCAGATATTCATGCAAAGCTGAAATATCTTTATAGGGAAAAATGCTTTTCGGATTATATAGAGCAGGCGGCGAAAAAACAAGCGGTGAGACAAAACACCGAAAAATTGAAAAAACTTGCAGCTGAAATCGGTTAGGGGGAAAGATAAACAATGAAACGAATAACGGCAATTCTTTTATCCGTATGTATACTTATCGCTCTTGCGGGATGTGTTAAGGTAACAACTACCACCGTAACACGCAGAACAAAGGCGAATAATACCGCGACGGATTCCTCATCACAAGCGACTTCATCGGATAATACAAGCACAGACCGCGAAAATACAGATTCCTCAAAATCATCAGAGTCGAACACTTCCTCTGAAGCGGTAATACGTACCGACAATGCCGACGTAGATTTAACTGTAAAACAGGCAGCTGTGTTCAACGGTGCACGTAGGGAAGAAAGCGGATACGCTCTTTATTATGTGGACAGCGAGAACGGTGATGACGAAAATGACGGCAGGACCGAGCGCTCTGCCTGGAAGACGCTTGACAATGTTAATAACCGCACCTTTGAGCCGGGAACGAAAATAATGCTTAAATGCGGCAGCGTCTTTGACCAAATGCTCGTTCCGCGTTCTTCGGGAACGGCAGGTAAGTATTTTATTATCGACAGCTACGGCAAGGGAGCTAAGCCGATTATAAACGGCGACGGCGAGGCGCAGGCGGTGCTTATTTCCTCCCTGCAGTATATCGAAATCAGAAATCTCGAAATCCGCAATCCCTCTGAGTATTCCGCCTCGCGCAAGGGCGTTGCGGTCTATGCCGGAGGACAGGTGAGCAGCGGAGTTTTCCATGAGGGCGGCGTATTTAATCACATTTACCTTATAAATCTTGATGTTATTGATGTTTCATGCACCGACGGTCAGCGCTTTTACGGCGGCATAGTATTTTATTCCCGCCAATCCAAAAGTCCGACTTCATTTAACGAAATTCTGGTTCAGGGCTGCACTGTAAAAAATACGGGCGGTTCGGGAATCGCAATGGCATCGGATTATGAGCACGGACCGGGCGTTGAGTGGTCGGCATTTGAATATACCCCCTCAACCAATGCAACCTTCCGCAATAATTTTGTTTCTCACTGCGCGTCGGACGGTATTTTCATATCGGCGGTCAAGGGTTTACTTATAGAGTCCAATACCGTAACCGATACATCCTATGCAGAGGGCGCGTATGCGGGTATATGGCCGCATTACAGTTCAAATGTAGTAATGCAGTATAACGAGGCGTATGACGTAAAGCTGGTAGGCGGCGACGGTCAGGGCTACGATGTTGATATAGACTGTGTGAACACCAAGGTACAGTACAATTACAGTCACGATAACGAGGGCGGATTTATTCTTCTGTGTACCGACGGCTCTCACGGCGGTTACAATAAGGATATTTCGGTTCGTTACAACATAAGTCAAAATGATAAAAGTCAGATTTTCACGCTTTCGGGACCTATTTCCGATGTGAAAATTTATAACAACACGGTTTATACCAAGGCGGGGCTTAAAACCAACCTTGTAGGCTCTTATGACTGGGGAACGGCTGCCAGCCCGAAAAATGTGCGGTTTACAAACAACATTTTCAATATGAACTCTACGGGCTGGTGTTCGCTCATTATTCCGAGCCGAATTACATTCGATACAAACCTGTTTTACGGTACATACGGGTTCACACAGCTGTTTCAGTCGGGTGTGAAGATCAGCGGCTCGTTAACCGAAGACCCGATGTTTATAAAACCAGGGGCGGGTGCGATAGGTCTTGATACGCTCGGCGGGTACGGCTTAAAGCCCGGCTCTCCGGCAATCAATTCGGGCAAATGGATTTCTCAGTGCGGGGGCAGGGATTTCTACGGGAAAGCGGTAACAAAGGAAGGCTTACCCGATCTCGGCGCGATTGAATACTAAGAAAGGAAGAATTTTTATGAACTTCAAGAAAACGGCGGCAATGGTATTTGCAATATGTACTGTGTTTTCAGGTCTTGCGGGCTGCGGCGGCAGCGGAAACGGCGGCAGCGGAAAAGCGGAAATCAAATCTGTCAGCCTGCCCGAAAGGCTTGACGGCAGCGTGATTAAAATTCTCGCTTACGACGGCTGGGAGCAGGAGCACGCCGACATACGCAAGCAATTAAAGGATTGGTACGGCGCTACGGTTGAGTACACCGTGGTTGACGATAAGGATATGAAAAATAAACTGGCGGTTGACCTTGCGGCAAATATCACCTATGATATGATGCCGATAAACGCCGACAGAATTTTAAATAATCTTGCCACGCCTATTACAAAGTATGTGGATCTGAACGAGGACATTTTCAAGGATTACAAAAAGGTCGGCGATTTTGTAACCTTTAACGGCGAGGTTTACGGTATGCCGAGCGTACCGAATATGGAAGTTATAATCTACAATAAAACCCTGATTGAAAACCTCGGCTATGATCTGCCGCTTGATCTTTACAAGCAGGGCAAATGGAACTGGGACACCTTTAAAAAGCTTACCACAAGCCTTTGCCGCGAAAAAACAGCCGACGGCGACGCAATAACCGCCTTTTCCTCATGGGATACAAATATATTTTTAAAGGCTAACAACAGCGGCTTTGTTAAGTGGACGGATCATAAATACGCGCTCAATCTTGAAGATAACAAGCTGCGCGAGGCACTTAATTATTTCCAAAACTTATCCTCTGTCGGGGCGTTTACCGGCTGGCAGGGCTGGAGTCAGGCTGATTTTCAGCTCGGTACAATGGCAATGTGCGTTGACCGTTTCGGCAATAAAACCCACTTTGTTTCCGATTTAACCTTTGATTGGGATTTTGTTCCGTTCCCGACGGGCTATTCGGGCGATGAAAATGTAGCGCCGGGTACAATTGCTACCTACGGCGTGCCGAAGGGCTCTTCCAATCCTTCGGGCGGCGCTGCATACGCATATCTTTTCTGCAAGCAGGATTACGAGCGCAGAAAACAGTATCTCAAAGGTTATTTGACCGACGAACAGGTTGAGCGCTTTGAATCGCTTTACGGAAAAATTTCAAAGGATTATGAGACCATAGGTATTGAAAATACCGACGCGCTTATATGGGATGTAATGAACGGTGCGGATATAACCGCAACCCTTGAATCCTATAAAACCAAATGGCAGGGAGAGCTTGACGCTTATACTGCAGCTCTTCCGAAATAGACCCCGTAACTGAAAGGAATGGAAGCAATGAAAAAGGTGATAGCGGTATTGTGCATTTGCGGTTTAATGGGCTTAACGGCAGGTTTGCCGTTAAGCCGGGCTGCCGCCGAAGAAAAAACCGAAACACAAAAGGGTAATATATCCGCTTCCGATCAGGTGACATATCCTGAATATTGCCGCAATACAGGCTCCGTTCCGTCAAACCCCGGCGAAAAGCTTTCGCTTTACGCGGTCGACTGCGCAGAAATTGCTGGCGATAATATTTCTTTGGAAAATTCCGCCGAGCAAGAAAGCGGAAAGATTATTCGGTGGGTATCGTCTGAAAAGGATTCTTCCGTGCTTTGGCGGTTTAATGTATCTAAAGGGGCGCGTTATCGCCTCAAAATACGTTACTGCGCCCTTGAAAGCAACAGCAGCATAAGTCTGGGGCTTAAAATCAACGGCGAATACCCGTTTACCGCCTGCCGGGATGTAGGGCTTTTTAAAATATGGAAAAACGAGACCGACGACTTTGCCGTTGACAGCGCAGGGAACGAAAAACGTCCCGCGGCGGTTCAGGTGGTAAAATGGCAGGAGGCTTTTCTCTCCGACAGTGAGGGCGTCAGCAACGAACCGTATGAATTTGCCTTTTTTGAGGGTGAAAACACCGTTGAGCTTATAGGCATAAGCACCGATCTGCTTATTTCCTCAATAACGCTTGAGGGTGAGGAAGAGCCCGAAAGCTATGAGAGCTATTCGGCTGCGGTTTCGGGGGGCGAGAGCGCCGATAAAGCGGACTCGGTGATTATTCAGGGCGAGAAAATGAAGTACCGCTCCGATTCCTCAATAGTTCCTATGGAGGACAGAAGCCACGCCGAAACCGTACCGTCCGACCCGGTGCTTACAAGGTACAACACCGTAGGTGATTATAACTGGCAGACCGAGGGACAGTGGATATATTGGGAATTTGAAATTAAAACCGAGGGCTACTATAACATTGGTATGCGCGTGCGCCAGAATTACCACCGCGGGTATGCTTCATCGCGGAAAATATATATCGACGGCGTTGTTCCCTTTAAAGAGCTTTCACAGGTTGATTTCAATTACGCGCGAAGCTGGTATTTTAAAACGCTCGGAAACGGTGTAAAGGATTACGGCTTTTATTTCACTAAGGGCGTCCATTCGATTGCAATGCAGGTGATACCGGGCGATACCGCCGAGCTTACCGAGGCGCTGCAGGAAAGCGTGCTGCAATTAAACCGAATTTACCGCAGCGTAATTATGATTACCGGCACTTCGCCCGACGCTTACAGAGACTACAACCTTGATAAGGAAATTCCTAACCTGATTGAGGATATGACAAAGCAGCGGGATATACTTAAAGAGCAGTATGACGCCCTGCAAAAAAAATACGGCGGCAGAGACAGCGACACCGCAACCCTCCAGCGTTTGACAGCGCAGCTTGGCGGTTACATAGAGGACGCCGATAAAATTACCGAATCCATTTCCGGCTTTTCTGATAATATAAGCAGCCTTTCATCCCTTGTTGTAAGGCTAAAGGAGCAGCCCTTAGAACTTGACTATATAGAGATAAAGCCGGCGAACGGCGAATATACCGATACCTCTGTCGGGTTCTTTAAAAATATAGCCTTCGGTTTCAGGCAGTTTATAGGCTCGTTTACAATCGATTATAATTCTGTGGGCGACGCAGCCGCCGACGCCGAAAAAATTGACGTTTGGGTCTCAATAAGCCGAGATCAGGCACAGGTCGTTAGGGAATTGGTTGATAACGATTTTTCAAAGAACAATAATATTGCCGTGCAGATAAAGCTTTCAAAAGGCTCTTTAATACAGGCAACCTACGCCGGAACAGGACCTGACGTTGCTTTATATATTGCTGCAGACCAGCCGGTAAATCTTGCGGTACGCGGTGCGTTGGCGGAGCTATCCTCGCTTGATGGCTGCGATGAGCTGCTCAAAGAGTTTTCATATGAAGAAACCGTAGGCTTTCGTTATAACGGTGGCTTGTACGGAATACCTATGACCGCCGATATGAATATGATGTTTGTAAGAACGGATATTTTTGAGGAATTGGGGCTTTCAATACCCGAAACATGGGGGGAGCTTTATAAGCTTATACCCACCCTGCAGCGCAGCAATATGAATATAGGTCTGCCAAAGGTTACTATTGACGGCGGGGGCTTTTGCGTATTTAACAGCCTGCTTTTGCAAAACGGACAGAATTATTACAATGATGATGCTTCGGCTACCGTATTCGACAGTGAAACGGCGCTTGACGCCTTTAAGGAATGGACGGGCTATTACACAAAATACGATGTGCCGATAGATTACGATTTTTATAACCGTTTCCGCTCGGGGGAAATTCCCATAGGCATCGAGGCTTACACAATGTATAACAAGCTGGCGGTTGCGGCACCCGAAATATCGGGAATGTGGACTATGCTTCCCGTTCCGGGAACGGTGCGGGATGACGGCTCAGTAGATCGCTCCACGGCGGTTTCCTGCACTGCTGCGGTTATTATGAATAACTGCAAAAGCAAGCAGGCGGCATGGAAATTTGTAAAGTGGTTTGCAAGCGCAAAATCACAGGCGGAATACGGGCGGAATATGGAAGCGCTTATAGGCGAATCGGCGCGGTATAACAGTGCTAATTTAGCCGCTGTTCCCGGTCTCCCGTGGACTGTGCGTGAAAGCTCGGTGATTTTAAAGCAGCTGAATGAGGCAAAGGGTATTCCGCAAAGCATTGCAAGCTATTATGTGACACGAAATATTTATAACGCTTACAGAAAGGTTACGGTCAATAACTCAAACCCGCGTGAGGTGCTTTATAAATATAATACCGAAATTAACAATGAGCTTGAGCGGAAGCGCGAGGAATTCGGACTGAAGGGAGAAAACGGAAAATGAAAAAAGAATCGAATATCCGTTATCTCGGTAGGGAAATCCGCAAAAACACCGAAAACTATTTAATGCTCGCTCCTTATTCGGTATTTTTTCTTACCTTTACCGTTATTCCCATATGCGTTGCGATTTATTTGAGCTTTACATACTTTAATTTATTGCAGCCGGCGCAGTTCCGCGGATTTTTTAATTACACCCGCTTGTTTTTAGAGGATGAAATTTTTTTGAAATCCTTAAAAAATACGCTTGTGTTTGCCGTTATTACAGGACCTATAAGCTACTTTCTCTGTATACTTTTTGCATGGATGATAAACGAATTCGGACCTGTAATGCGGAATGTTATGACGCTTATTTTCTATGCGCCGTCAATATCGGGTTCATTATATGTAATTTGGAGCTATATTTTCAGCGGCGACAGCTACGGGCTTGTAAACAGCATGCTCTTGCGGCTCGGATTGATTGAAGAACCGGTACTGTGGTTCACAAATCCGAAATACGCGCTTGGAATAATTATAGTCGTGCAGATATGGCTGTCTCTCGGAACATCGTTTTTAGCCCTTATTGCGGGACTGCAAGGCGTAGACCGCAGCCTTTATGAGGCAGGCGCAATAGACGGAATACGCAACCGTTTCCAGGAGCTTATAAAAATCACGCTGCCTTCAATGGGACCTTCAATGATGTTTGCCGCAGTAATGCAGATTTCAAGTTCTTTTTCGGTCGGCGCCATTTGCAACGCCCTGGCAGGCTTTCCGTCAACCGATTACTGCGCTTCAACGATTGTGACTCACATTATGGACTACGGCAACAATCGTTATGAGATGGGATATGCCTGCGCGATAGCGACCGTTTTATTTTTGATGATGTTTTTGATGAACCAAATCGTAAAAGCGGTTTTAAGAAGGTTCAATGATGCTTAAATATACGAAAGGGGGAAGGGCTTATGCTGAATGTGAAAAATACCGAAAAAAAGGTTAAAATACGCGAAACGGGCAGTCGAAAAATTTCGCGTTCCCGCGCGGGAAGCGCAGCTTTACTTATATTTTTGATTATTACAGGCAGCCTGATGTTTTTGCCGTTTTTGTATGCGATAATCCAGTCTGTCAAGCCGGTAGACGAAATTTTCATTTACCCGCCGCGTTTTTTTGTTACAAGCCCCACTGGGGATAACTACCTTTCTCTTTTCGATTTGATTGAGGAGTCACGCGTGCCGTTTACAAGATATTTGTGGAACAGCGCCTTTGTTACTCTTATTGCGACAGGGCTGCATGTGATTTTCGCCTCAATGGCGGCATTCCCGCTGGCTAAATTCAAATTTCCCGGTTCAAAGGGCTATTTTGATTTTATTGTGGTTTCGCTTTTGTTCACCACACAGGTAACCGCGCTGCCGCTTTATATTGTTTTATCGCGGCTGGGCCTTATCGATACGCAGTTTGCGATTATTTTTCCGGCAATAGGCTCTTCCCTCGGGCTCTTCCTTATGAAGCAGTTTATTACGGGGATTCCCGACGCGATGATAGAGGCCGCAAGGGTGGACGGTGCAGGTTCGCTAAAAATATTTTGGCGTATAGTTATGCCCAACGTAAAGCCCGCGTGGCTCACCTGCATTATTTTCTCGTTCCAATCCGTTTGGAATGATGAAGGCTCAAACTATATTTATGATGAATCGCTTAAGGTTTTACCGACAATGCTGCACCAAATAAGCGACGGTGGTATTGTTCGTATGGGAGAGGCTTCCGCGGCGGCGGTAATACTTATGATTCCGCCGATTCTGATCTTCGTCTGCTCGCAGTCGCAGATTTTGGAAACTATGTCTCATTCCGGAATGAAGGACTGACGGAGGGGGAAATGCTTTGAAACGAATTGTTTGTATTATTGCAGCTCTTATTGCCGTTGCGGGCAGTCTTTCCGTAAGCGCCCGTGCGTACCGCACATATACATACAACGCATATAACGAGCCGACAGACTCGCCGGATGTTTACACCGCATCGCTTACGGCAGACGGTAAGGCTTTAGGAACGGGAGAACTGAATTCCCCCACGGATATTACAAGCGGAAACGACGGGAATATTTATATTACCGATTGCAAAAACAACCGTATTATAAAGCTGGATTCCGAGTACCGCACGGTACGGGTTTATACCGAGTTTTCATTTAAGGGCAAAAAACAGACCTTAAATTCCCCGACAAATGTTTTTGTATCGGCTGACGGAACACTCTATATTTCCGATAACGGAAACAGGCGGATTTTGGTTTGCGATAACGGCGGAGAAATAGGGCGGATATTGACAAAGCCCGAATCCGAGCTTTTCCCGCAGGATAAGGAATTTTTACCGGAGGATTTAGTTGTTACAGGCACGGGAGTGCTGTATGTTCTGTGCGACGGAATTTACCAGGGCGCGGTAGTATTTGATGAAAATCTTAATTTCACCGGCTTTTACGGCAGCAATACCGTTGAGCCTACGCTTAAAATTATAACGGAAAATCTTTGGAAAAAGCTTGCCACAAAGGAGCAGCGCTCAAAAATGTCGCGCTATGTTCCCGTGCAGTATTCATCGCTTGATATTGACGAGGAAGATTTTGTTTACACCTGCGTTGCATCCTCAAAATCTCCCGACGGAAGAATAAAGAAGCTGAATCCCCTTGGGAACAATATTTTAAACGGAACCGACGGTAAAAAGCTCTTTTTCGGCGATTATGAGCCTTATGAATATAACGGTAAAAGCCGCTATTCCTCGCTTGAATCGATTTCGGTTTGCGAAAAAACGGTGTTTGCCGCATTGGACAGAACCGACGCAAAGGTGTTTCTTTACAGCCGCGAGGGAGACTTGCTTTCGGTTTTCGGCGGTCAGGGCAGCTTTAAGGGCTGCTTCGCAGACCCTGTTGCGCTTACATTTAACGGTAACGATATTGTGGTGCTGGACGGAAAAAAAGGTTGCTTTACGGTTTTTACCTTAACGGAATACGGAACTGCTTTGTATAACGCGATAGACGTATATATGGACGGCCGCTTTTCGGAATCCCTGCCTCTGTGGCAGGAGGTGCTTCGGTATGACGCAGGCAGCTATCTTGCCAACCTCGGCTACGGTAAAGCGCTTTATCAATTCGGGGAATATAAGCGGGCAATGGAATATTTTGAGCTTGCGGGCGACCGCGCGCATTATTCCGAGGCGTACAAGGAATATCGAAACGAACGGCTTAAAAAGAATATAGGACTTTATTTCACATCGGCGCTTGCCGTTACGGTTATCGCGGTGTTCGGTATAAAGTCGGGCATGTTTAAAAAAATCGGTGTAGCCGTATATCGGCATATCCGTTCCGAAAAGAGGGGGAAACAGGGATGAAGTACGGTGAAATGTCGCCGACAAGATATTTGTTTTATATATTATTTCACCCCGTAACAGGTTTTGAAGAGATGAAATTCAACCGTAAAGGCTCTTTAAAGCTTGCAAATGCGGTTTGCGCTCTCTTTTGCGCGGCGGTAGTGGTTAATCAGGTGCTTTCGGCTTTTCTTTTCAGAAAAGGAAAAACGGAAGATGTCAATCTTTTATGGTCGCTTGCGGGCTGTATAGGGCTGCTTTTGCTTTTCTCACTGTCAAATTGGCTTTTCTGCACGCTTTTGGACGGAAAAGGGCGTTTTTCCGAAATATGGATAGTTTCGTGCTACTCCATGCTGCCTTATGCCATGGTATCAATTCCGCTTACACTGGCGGGGCATTTATTTACAAACGAAGAAGCGTTTTTTTACTATGTAATGATGTTTTTGCTTTATGCCTGGAGCGGGCTGCTGCTTTTTATAGGCACAATGAGCGTACATCAATTTACAATATTTAAAAACATTGTAACGCTTTTTTTCACCGCAATCGGCATTGTGATTGTTATTTTTCTTTTATTGTTGTTTTTTACTTTGTTACATAACGTTTATGTGTTTTGCGTAACGGTTTTCAATGAAATGTCATTCAGACTTTAATAAAGCCGTATGGCTTAAGGGAGGCAATTTATGAAACGGTATTCGGCTTTTGCGTCAATTTTTGTTTTGTTGGCGGTTTTAATTTTCACACCGTGCAGCCGTGTCTCGGCAGCGGAAATCCCTGCCGACGGTATGACGGGTGTTCTTACAAAGGGTGATTTGTCGTTTTATGCAAATGCCGAAAACGGTGAAGTTGCTTTAATAAATACCGAAAGCGGAATAAGCTGGAAATCAAATCCCGATTTTTCCGATGCCGACGAGCGCTTGGGCAACGGGCAAAAGCGGCTTATGGGCGCTCAGCTTGAAATATTATATTACGATACAAAAAATTCTCCGCAGGAAAGAAACTCTGCCGTAGCTTCGGTAGCAAAGGGCGGTCTTTCGTTTTCAAAAACCGAAAAAGGCTGCAGGTTTGTTTACGATTTTCCTGAGGATGAAATTTCGGTAACGCTGGAATACGAATTGAGCAATTCGTATCTTTCGGTGAGGATTCCGAAGAACGGCATTTCGGAAAAAGGCGGAAACCGCCTGCTTGAAATTTCGGTTTTGCCCTACTTCGGCTGCGGCAGCTTTGACGACAGCGGCACTATTTTGCTGCCCGACGGCTGCGGAACGATTATTGAAATGAACAACGGTAAATCCTCGGGCAGCGCAATTCACGAGCGAATTTACGGCGATGATGTTGTTGCGTCTCCCGACCGTTTGGTTACGGAGCGGAAAAATATGCAGTTCCCGGTTTTCGGAATCGGCAAAAACGGAAACGGATTGCTCGCATTGGTTGAAAGCGGTGACGGGTCTTCTTACATAAACGCATATACCGCGGGAATGAAAAAGAATTATAACTGCGCTTACTTTTCATTTGAATACCGTTCTACGGGAACGGTTGTATTGGACGGTTCCTCTAAAAACGCAAAAACGGTGCGCAAAATTTCGGAACAAGCCATTTCAACCGATTTTTGTATGCGCTATTACCTGATTGCCGCGCCGGGGGATTATAACTCGGTGGCGGCGGCTTACAGAGCTTACCTTGAAAAGGAACAAAATTTTAAGACTAAAGAAAAACCGGGGGAATTGCCGTTTTACTTTACCGCTTACGGAGCGCTTCGCCGCAAGGGAACGGTTTGCTTTATTCCTATGACGGTAACCGTGCCGCTTACTACCTATTCTCAGGCGCGGAAGATGATAGCCGATATTGAAAACGCCGGAATATCGAATTTAATTTTTTCCTATGTCGGCTGGGAAAAAGGCGGAGTATCGGGCAAAATGCCTGCCGCAGGAAAATACGAGGGCAAGCTCGGCGGGAAAAAGGAGTTTATGCGGCTGGCTGAATATACCAATGACAAAGGCGTTACATTTCTGCCAGATGTCAACACGGTGCGCCTTATGCAAAACGGAAACGGTTTTACAAAAAACAGTGCTTCCGCCGCAACATTGGACGGAACGCCGGGGCTGCAATATGCCTACAGTCTTTCAAGCGGATTGAAAAATGTAAGTCTGATGCCCTATTGCCTTTTAGCTCCGAAAAAATACGGCACGGTTTTGGAAAAATATTTTAAAAAATACAACACCTCGGCTCTTTCGGGCATTTCGCTGCGCGAGCTCGGGAGCACGCTTTATTCGGATCATCATAAGGGCTCAACCGATAGAGATCAGGCGCTGAATTATGCTAAAAAGGCGTTGGAATATGCCGCGGGGCAGAAAAAAAAGCTGCTAACGGCAGGTGCGTTCGGTTATGCCGCCGAAGCCTCGGATTATATTATTTCCGCTCCCACTTCGGACAGCGGCTATGATATTACCGACCGCAGCGTTCCGTTTTATCAGTTGGTTTTGAGCGGTTACCGCAGCTATTCCACAGAGCCTGTGAACCTTTCGGGCAATCCCGAAAAGGCATTTTTAAAGGCGGCGGAAACGGGCAGCGTGCTTAATTTCTCATTTACGGCGCAAAACGGTGAGAAAACCGAGGGAACATATCTTTCAAAGCTTTACAATTCCGATTATAAAGATTGGCTATCAACCGCCTCAGAGCAATATAAGCGGCTTTCGGAAATATTCGGGGCAACGGGCGGCACGGCGCTGGTTTATCACAAGCAGCTTGCCGAAGGCGTGTACTGCTCAGCATTTGAAAACGGCACGCGGATAATTACCAATTATACAAATTCGGATTATGATATGCAGGGCATAAAGGTTGCGGCAATGAATTACAAATTGATTCGGCAGGGGGAATATAAATGAACAAAAGGCTGTCTTTGGAGCAAAAACGCGCCCGCACCGGATATATTTTTATACTGCCGTGGCTTTTGGGACTTCTGTTTTTCTTTGCCGTACCCATTTTAACCTCCCTTATGTACTCATTTTCGCATGTAACTATCGTTCAGGGCGGTGTAAACACACGGTTTGCTGGGCTTTCTTACTATAAAAACGCCCTGTTTTCCGATGAACGGTTTATCCCGCTTTTAGTTGCGGCGTTAAAGGAAATTGCAATTCAGGTGCCTATAATAATTATATTTGCACTTTTTATTTCGGTAATGCTGAACGCGGAATTTTACGGCAGAGGACTTGTCAGAAGTATTTTCTTTCTTCCGCTTATGCTGTCGTCTAGCGTTTTGCTTTCCATTATCAACAGTGACAGTTACAGCGGAGACGTAACAGGATCTTCCTCGGTTTTTATGGTTTCCAGCTTTTCTATCGGCGATATTTTAACACAGGCAGGGCTGCCCGGCGGGCTTATAAAATATCTTACTTCGGTTATTGATAGTATTTTCACAATGACCTGGCAATCCGGCGTTCAGATAATACTGTTTCTTGCGGCGCTTCAGTCAATACCGCCCTCACTTAAAGAGGCGGCAAGCGTTGAGGGGGCTACCGCCTGGGAATACTTTTGGAAAATCACTGTTCCTATGATAAGCCCCATGATATTGGTGAACATTGCCTTTACCGTGATTGATACGTTTACAAGCTATTCTAACGGTGTAATGGAATTTGTGACTTCACAGGCGGCAAACCTGCGTTACTCGTTTTCCTCGGCTGTAACATGGATTTATTTTGTTGTTATAAGCCTGATCTTGTTTGTTGTGGTGGGACTGTTTTCAAGGAAAGTATTTTATATGAACGATTAAGCGGAGGAGGTGCCGTTATGAATTCTGTTTTGTTAAAATTAAAAGGGTACGCAAGCGGACCCATAAACCGCCGCGCCGCGGTGCGCGGGCTTGAAAAAATTGCTCTTGCGCTTTTCAGATTGGGTTTGTTTATAGGGCTTTCGTATGTTATTCTTTACCCGATTCTTTATATGCTCAGCACAGCCTTTCGCAGTGACGCCGATATTTTGGACACCAGTATTGTGTGGATTCCGAAGCATTTTGTTTTAAACAATATAAAGCAGGCGTTTGTCTCGCTTAATTATCCGCGTTCGCTTTGGTATACAGTGTTTTATAATATTGTTTCGGCGGTTTTGCAAATTGCGGTAACCGCTTTTGTGGGTTACGGCTTTGCCCGCTTTAAGTTTAAAGGCAGGGGGGTCTTGTTTGCAATAGCTCTGTTTACAATAATCGTTCCGGCGCAGACTACTATAATACCGATGTTCGTCAGCTTTTCAAATTTTGATGTGCTCGGTATTATGAAGCTTGTGCGTCTTATATCCGGTACGGATGTAAATATCAGCATTTTAAACACACCCTTTGCGTTTTGGCTGCCGGCAATGTTCGGCATGGGAATAAGAAGCGGACTGTTTATTTACATTTTCCGTCAGTTTTTCCGCAATATGCCTAAGGAGCTTGAAGAAGCGGCTATGATAGACGGCTGCGGCGCGTTTAAAACCTATTTTTCAATAATGCTGCCGAATGCCAAAACCATTTTACTTACAGGACTTATTTTTTCGGGCGTATGGTATTATAACGACTACTATCTCAACACAATGTTTGCCGATAAGCACTCGACCCTTACAGTCGCGTTATCGCACCTTTCAATGGCAATAGGAGAGTTTGTTTCTTTAAGCGACCAGCAGCTTATTATGATCCGCGTTCAGGCGGGCTGCCTGCTTGTCATTCTTCCGCCTATGCTTATTTATTTCTTTGTTCAAAAAAAGTTTACCGAGGGGATTGAAAGATCGGGCATTGTAGGTTAAAATAATAATAGTTTATCGGGCATATCGCTTGTTTTAAGGAAGTGAGAAAATTGCAAAAGCAACTGAGCAAAAAGCTGCGAGCTATTCCGTTTAATCAATCCGCAACCCGCTTGATTTCCGTTGCCGTGAGTATTGTTTTGCTGCTTTTTCTTGTTTTTGTAATTATTGCCCGTTCTGTTTCGGCAAGCTATGAACGCCGCGAGCACGAACAAAGAACAGATACGGTAACAAGCGTTGCAAACTCATTTGATAAAATGATTGACAGCGCGTCAGAGCTTGCCCTAATGTTTTATGCTAAGGACGCTGCCTACCAGATGGGTCTTTTGCGTGACGGTAAAAAACAGAAGTGCGAGGAATTGCTTACCGCATACATTTCTTCATTCCCGGTTGTTGATAATGTGGTTTTAATGACCTCTTTCGAAAACCGCGTGCTTTCTGTATGTTCGCGGCGGGAGATGAATCCGGAGGTCTTTAAGGATTGCCTTACCGCAGATTACGGCGGCTATTTAAAGTTTTTCGAAAATAATGCCGATATGTATATGCTGTCGGTGCTTAATAAGCCGGTTTCTTCAAGCCTTTGGCGGGGAATCGACGACTTTTGCTATGTGCGTCAAATCGTTTCAACAAAGGACGGAACGCCGCTCGGACTAATGTTTATCAACTTCAAGCGTACTGCACTGCGTACTATGCTTGGGGTTTCAAATCTTCCGTCGGATGAAAACATAACCGTTATAAACCGCGAAAACGAATACATTTTTTCCGCCCGAAATGATGTAAAGCCTGTCGGAGTGCGTTTTTCGGCGCTCACATTCGGCTATAACGGGAACGAATTTGTTTCAAGCGACGGCGAGCAATTGGAAATATACGGCTCCCGAATTACAGAGCGACCTTACAGATTGTTCCTTTCCGGGGAAAAATCGGGCAGTTTTTTTTCACAGTTCGGCTCGGGTATTCCGGTTATAATCGCAATTATAATTATATGCGTACTACTGCTTTTGTATTTAGCGTATATCTTGTTCTTCCAAAATCGCACCTTGCATAATGTTAAAAATATATTGGAGCGACCCGACGACGGAAATCTCAACCGAATAATCATCAACGATTCATCCTCAATAGAGGGAATCGTATCACGTCAGGTAATTTATGTAAATCAGTTAAAGCAGCAAAACGACGACCAGCGCACCGTTATGCGCAGAAAACTTTTAAACGATTTGCTTACCGCGCGTGCCCCTATTGACGCAAAGGCGGAAACCGCGCAATTGGAACGCGTGGGTATTCCGATTGAAAATAGGTGCTTTGTTGTAATAAATTTTGAAATATGCGATTTAAAAGATTCAGACGCAAATGCGCAGAACGAGCAGGAATATGCGCTTATGCAGTTTGTTACCGAAAACATTTTGTGCGATTACGGCGATTGTGTTTCAACTCGGCTGAACGACAGAATAGTGTGCCTGTTTTCAACCGATTCTGCGCTTGAGGAACAGGATATGCTGCTGCCCGTACAGAAGATTATCGAGGTTTGCAAAAAGGAATTTGAACATACGGTATGCGCCGGAATAGGCAGCGTCAGCTCGGGGCTCACGGCGGTTTCGCGCTCCTACTATCGCGCATGCGCCGCTTTGGACTTTGCGCTTGACTCATCGGAAACCGTGTGTTTATTCAAGGATATTTCGGGTAAGCGCAGCGAGCAGTCGGAATACGCGCGTATTATAGAATCAAAATTCCATTTTTTGAATTTGATAAAAGCCAAGGATTATGACGGCGCCCGTAAATCAATAGATTGGATATTTGATAAAAAAAGCCACGGAAGCAGGGTTTCGGCGGAGTTCATTTCACTCCAGTGCTATGAGCTTTTGAGAACCTGCGGGGAATATTTTGCCGATTCCGATAAAAACGGTTTAATAGACGCTATGAGCGACCGCATAGATTATATTCTTTACTGCAGAGATCCTGCTGTTTTGAGGCGGCAATTTTACGAAACGCTCGAGCAAATAATTACGCTCGGGAAAAGCAATGAAAATACGGTCGATTTTGTGGATGAAATCGCTGCAATCGTGGAGCGCGAATACGCCAATCCCGATTTGTCGGTTTCGTTTATTGCCGATATGATGCAGCAGAATCCGCGAACGCTTTCGGCTAAATTCATAAAAAAGACCGGGAACGGCTTGCTTGACTATATCCATAAGGTGCGTATTGAAAAGGCAAAGGAATTGCTGACGGTCGGCGGGAAATCGGTGCAGGAGGTAACATACCTTACAGGCTATGAAAACCCCAACACCTTTATCAGAATTTTCAAGCGTTACAGCGGTATAACACCCGGAAGGTACAGGGAAATGTACTCCGGGCAATAATTTCAGGGAGACAAAAAAATGAACGTTTTTTTTGAAAAAGCAGTGCCTGTTTGGGTAACGGGCAGGGAAAAGGAAATGAATTTGCGAGTCCAGTTTAAGGCGGTTTTCGGAAAAGGGAAAAGCATTACCGCCAAAATTGCAACCTCGGGTATTTATCAAATGTCGGTAAACGGTAAATTTGTCTGCTACGGTCCCGCGCGTGCCGGGCGCGGCTTTTTCCGTGTGGATGAAATTGACCTGACCCCGTTTGCCGACCGCGAACAAAATACGGTAATTATAGAGGTTTGCGGCTATAACGCGCGGAGCTATTACCTTATCAAGCAGGATTCTTTTTTAACTGCGGAGCTGTTGACGAACGGACAGGTGGCGGCGTATACCGGCAACGATTTTACTGCACGTATCAATCCCGAATATATAAAAAAAATACAGCGTTACAGCTTTCAGCGCCCATTTGCGGAGTCATATCGCGTTATAGCGGGTGATACATATTTTACAGATGCCGTGCAGGGTACAGAGCCGCTCTCATGTTTGCCGCAACCGAATTATTTAAAGAGGAACACACCCTACCCGATGTATGAAAAAACCGGGGCAAAAAGAATTTTAGGCGGCAGCTTTTCTTTTGCGGAGCGTGAAAGCTATTGGCGCAACGGCGCTTTTGACGCGCTGGTAGCAAAGCCGGAGCAATCTGAGTATCTTTTTGAAAACCCCGATTTAATGATTACCGAGGAATGTGAAAAGCTACAGCTTTCAACTCCTGCTTCAAACGAAGACAAAGCGCTTTCGGACGGCACTTACGGTATTTACGAGCTGCCGTATAACGCAACCGGGATGATAGGAATACATATAAAATCACAGCGTCCGATAAGGCTGTATATTATGTTTGATGAAATATTGAGCAACGCGGGCCGTGTGGATTATTTGAGAGGAACCTGTTGCAACGCGGCGATTTTCGATTTGCCGGCGGGGGATAGAACTCTCCGCTTTTTTGAGGTTTACACCTGCAAATATCTGCAGGCAGCGGTATACGGCGGGGATGCGGAGGCAGAGCTTTTTATGACCGAATATAAGCACCCGCCGCTTAAATACACCCCGAAATTCGGTAACGCGGAAATTTGCAAAATTGCGGACGCGGCAGTTGAAACTTTTCGCCAGGGCAGTGTTGATTTGTTTATGGACTGCCCCTCGCGTGAGCGCGCCGGCTGGCTTTGCGACAGCTTTTTTTCGGGGAGAACCGAATATCTGCTTTGCGGTGAAACTTCGGTCGAACACGATTTTTTGGAAAATTTCCTTTGCGAAGAAAATTATGTTAACATTCCCGACGGTATGATACCGATGTGTTACCCGGCGGATCACACGCTGAATTCTTTTATACCTAATTGGGCTATGTGGCTTTTTTTAGAGCTTCGCGAATATCTTGACCGCTCGGGAGACCGCAAATTGGTTGAGCGGTTCAGGGCAAAAGCTTATGGGCTTTTGAAATACTTCAGTCGCTTTGAAAACAGCGACGGTCTGCTTGAAAATCTTGAAAGCTGGGTTTTTGTGGAATGGTCGCGGGCAAACGATTTGACCGGCGGGGTCAATTACCCCTCAAATATGCTGTATGCCGCAATGCTTTCGGCAATTTCAGAGCTTTATAACCTGCCGGAGCTTTCCGAAAAAGCTCAAAAAATACGCGAAACCGTTTACCGCCAATCATTTGACGGCGAATTTTTCCGTGACCATGCAGTGCGGAAAAACGGCATACTTAAAGCGGCGGCTGACAGAACAGAGGTATGCCAGTATTACGCTTTCTTTTTCGGTGTTGCAACGCCGGAGCGCGACGGCAAGCTGCTTGAAACGCTGATTCATAAATTCGGCCCTGAGCGAAACAGCAATACCGAATATCCAGAAATTGCCCCTGCAAACGCATTTATAGGCAATTATCTCCGTTTGGAAATTTTAATGAGGGCAGGCTGTAAGGAGGATGTTCTCAAAAATATTGTCGGATTTTTCGGCTATATGGCAAACAGAACCGGAACGCTTTGGGAAAACACCGATACCAGCGCCAGCTGCGATCACTGCTTCGCCTCTTATGTTATTTGCTGGCTCGAAAAACTGAAGAACATTATTTAATTTAAAATGCTGCTTGACAGAAATGTTGCAGATATGATATAATTGCGCTATACGAAATGGTTTTCGGGACTGACGGATAAGTGGAGCACCACGTGGACCGAAAAGCTTAAACGCCGACCGTCTGGGCATACTTATCTTTCAAAAAGGATGAGTATGCCATTTTTTAATTCCGGAGGGGATAAAATGAAAAAAATAGCAATAATTATGGGAAGCGACAGCGATTTGCCGGTCGTAAAAAAAGCGGCGGACACACTTTCCTCATTCGGTGTGCCGTATGAAATACACGTTTTTTCTGCGCACCGCACGCCCGAGGAAGCGGCGCGTTTCAGTAAAACGGCGCGCGAAAACGGCTTTGGGGCGGTTATAGCGGCTGCCGGAATGGCGGCGCACTTAGCCGGCGCTGTTGCCGCAAACACAACTCTGCCGGTTATCGGCATACCGATAAAATCGGGTGATTTAGGCGGTATTGACGCACTGCTTTCAACCGTACAGATGCCTTCGGGTATTCCCGTTGCCACGGTTGCGATTGACGGTGCTGTTAATGCCGCTTTGCTGTGCATAGAAATTTTAAGTGTAAGCGACAGCGCTCTTGCCGAAAAGTTAGAGACAAAGCGCAAAGCCGACGCCGAAAAGGTACTTGAAAAGAATGAGGCAATAGAAAAAGAGTTTAATTAACGGAGGAATTTAAAATGGAAAAAACAACCCAGCTGTATGAGGGCAAGGCAAAAAAGGTTTATGCTACAAACGACCCGGATTTGGTGATAGTATCGTATAAGGACGACGCGACCGCGCTTGACGGGCTTAAAAAAGGCACAATATCGGGCAAGGGCGTTATAAATAACAAAATGTCAAACTATCTTTGTCGCCTGCTTGAAAAGCACGGCGTTCCCACACATTTTGTTGAGGAGCTTAACGACCGCGAAACGGTGGTGAAAAAAGTATCTATAGTACCGCTTGAGGTTATAATACGCAATATTTCGGCAGGCTCGTTTGCAAAGCGCTACGGCGTGGAGGAGGGAATTGTTTTCGCGGAGCCTACCATTGAGTTTTCTTACAAAAACGACGATCTGCACGACCCGCTTATAAATTCTTATCACGCTTTGGCTTTAGGGCTTGCAACCAAAAAGGAAATTGAAGAAATAAAAGCTATGGCGTTTAAGGTCAACGATATTCTTAAAGAATACTTCCTTTCTCTCAATGTTAAATTGGTAGACTTTAAGCTTGAATTCGGAAGACTGAAAGACGGCGCAATTGTTTTAGCGGATGAAATATCGCCCGATACCTGCCGCTTTTGGGACGCCGACACAAACGAAAAGCTTGATAAAGACCGTTTCCGCCGCGATATGGGCGGAGTAGAAGACGCATACAACGAAATGATGAAAAGAGTTTTTGGCAACTGATACTTGGAGGCATAAATGAGCAGTTTAAGAGAAGAATGCGGAGTATTCGGAGTATACTCGGGTGAGACCAGCGACGTTGCAAGCACTGCGTATTACGGCTTGTTCGCACTCCAGCACCGCGGGCAGGAATCCTGCGGAATTGTGGTGAACGACGACGGCGTTTTTAAGGATTATAAAGACACGGGGCTTGTAAACGACGTTTTCACGCCCGAAATAATAGAGCGCTTAGGCGAGGGCAATATTGCGGTAGGTCATGCGCGCTACGGCACTACCGGCTCAAATGACCGCAGCAATGCGCAGCCTATTGTGGTAAATCACATAAAGGGCAAAATGGCGCTTGCGCATAACGGCAACCTTGTAAATTCGGGGGAGTTAAGGCGCGAATTAGAGCTTGAAGGCTCAATTTTCCACACCACAAGCGATACCGAGGTGATTTCTTACATTATAACAAAGGAGCGCCTTACCGCCCCCTCAATAGAGCAGGCGGTAAACGCCGCAATGAACCGCATTAAGGGTGCGTATTCGCTGGTTATAATGTCGCCTTCAAAGCTTATTGCCGTGCGTGATGAAAACGGATTCCGCCCGCTGTGCTACGGCAAAACGGAGGACGGAAGATACATTGTGGCTTCCGAAAGCTGCGCGCTTGACGCGGTGGGGGCGGAATTTATACGCGATATAAAGCCCGGCGAGATAGTTGTGTTCGATAAAAACGGGGTAAGAACCATTGAAGACCACTGCAAAAAAGCGCCCTGCTCCCTCTGCGTTTTTGAGTACATTTATTTTGCGCGCCCCGATTCGGTAATAGACGGCTGCCCGGTGCACACCGCAAGGCAAAGGGCGGGCGCGTTTTTGGCGCTTGAGCACCCCGTGCAGGCGGATGTGGTAATAGGCGTGCCAGATTCGGGGCTGGACGCGGCGCTCGGTTACTCAAAGCAATCGGGCATACCCTATGAAATAGGCTTTATAAAAAATAAATACATAGGCAGAACCTTTATAGCCCCGGGGCAGAAAAGCCGCGAGGACAAGGTTAAAATTAAGCTGAACCCCATAGCCGAGGTGGCGCGCGGCAAGCGAATAGTTATGATAGACGATTCAATCGTCAGAGGCACAACAAGCGCCAGAATAGTAAAGCTTTTGCGCGAGGCGGGCGCTAAGGAAATACATATGCGCGTGTCCGCACCGCCGTTTATGAACCCCTGCTATTACGGAACGGATATTGACTCCAGAGAAAACCTGATAGCCTGCAAGCACTCGGTTGATGAAATAGCAAAGCTTATCGGCGTTGATTCGCTCGGATATTTAAGCGTTGAAAGCGTAAAACAGATTGCAAAGGGCGTTCACGGTACGGGCTACTGCACCGCCTGCTTTGACGGAAATTACCCGACCGAAATACCGTCAGCCCCCATGAAAAACAGATTTGAAACCAAAATTTCCGAAAACAAGGAGAACGGCAATGAATAATTCACAGTCAAAATCATACGCCGCCGCCGGCGTTGATATAACCGCGGGCTATAAATCGGTTGAGCTTATGAAAAGCCACATTGCAAGAACAAAAACATCCGGCTGCCTTGACGATGTGGGAGGCTTCGGAGGTTGCTTCGGGCTTGACCTTAAAGGCATTGAAGAACCCGTTTTGGTTTCGGGCACCGACGGCGTAGGCACAAAAATCAAGCTTGCCATGCTGCTTGACCGCCACAATACCATAGGTATAGACTGCGTTGCAATGTGCGTTAACGATATAATCTGCTGCGGGGCAAAGCCGCTTTTCTTTCTGGATTATATTGCCTGCGGAAAAAATCACCCCGAAAAAATAGCGGATATAGTAAGCGGCGTGGCTGAGGGCTGCGTGAGGGCAGGCTGCGCGCTTATAGGCGGCGAGACTGCCGAGCACCCGGGACTTATGCCGGAAGACGATTACGACCTTGCAGGCTACTGCACGGGAATAGCAGATAAAAAGAAAATGCTGCAAAAAGACACGGTTAAAGAGGGCGACGCGGTAATTGCGCTGGCTTCCTCAGGAGTACATTCAAACGGCTTTTCGCTTGTGCGGCAGGTGTTTGACATTGAAAACTGCGACCTTACTTCTCCGCTTAAAGAGCTTGGCGGCAGAACGCTCGGCGATACGCTTTTAGAGCCCACCAAAATCTATGTTAAATCAATGCTTGCGCTTTTTGAAAAGGTGAATGTAAAAGCGGTATCGCACATAACGGGCGGCGGCTTTTACGAAAATATACCGCGCGCATTGCCTGACGGTTATTCGGTTAAGGTTGATAAAGCGTCTCTTAAAATTCCGCCGATATTCCGCCTTATTGAAGAAAAGGGCAATATTCCCGAGCGAGATATGTTCAACACCTTTAATATGGGCGTGGGTATGAGCGTTACCGTAGCAGACGAGGACAAGGAAAAAGCGATTGAAATTCTTAAAGCAAACGGCGAGGACGCTTATATTATAGGCTCGGTTATTAAATCCGACGAGGGTGTTATAATTGAATAATAAAGTAAACATTGCGGTGCTGGTATCGGGCGGCGGAACAAATTTGCAGGCGCTGATAAACGCCCAAAAAAGCGGAATTATAACAAGCGGCGAAATAAAGCTTGTGGTTTCAAGCAATAAAAACGCATACGCCCTTAAAAGGGCTGAAAACGCGGGAATTAAAACCGCAGTTTGCGAAAGAAAGGACTTTTCGCAAAAGGCGTTTGAAGATAATATTTTAAACGCGCTTGAAAAAGAAGAAATCGAGGTTATTGTGCTTGCGGGCTTTATGAGCATTTTAAGCGCGGATTTCGTAAAGCGCTACCCAGAGAGTATAATAAACGTGCATCCGTCGCTTATACCGTCATTTTGCGGCGAGGGGTTTTACGGGCTTAGAGTTCACAAAGCGGCGCTTGATTACGGCGTTAAGGTGACGGGCGCCACGGTGCATTTTGTTAACGAAATACCCGACGGCGGCAGAATTATAATGCAAAAGGCGGTTGAAATTAATGAAAACGACACGCCCGAAATTCTGCAAAAGCGGGTTATGGAAAACGCCGAATGGATAATACTTCCTGCGGCTGCCGAAAAGGTTTGTAAAGAAATTAAGGAGCGGAAAAATGAACGTATATAAATCCTACGATATATCTACCCTTTTAAAAGACAACGAGTATGCGGGGCGCGGAATAGTTATAGGAACCTCGCCCGATAGGAAAAATGCGGTGTGCGCGTATTTTATTATGGGCAGGAGCGAAAACAGCCGCAACCGCGTGTTTGTAAAGACAGGCGAAACGCTTAAAACCGAGCCTTTTGACGTTTCAAAGGTCAGCGACCCGTCGCTTATAATTTACAACGCCGTTCGCAAAACGGAAAACAGCCTTATTGTTACAAACGGCGACCAAACCGACACGGTATATAATTTAATGAGCGATGGCAAAAGCTTTAAGGAATCGCTTGAAACCCGTGAATTTGAGCCCGATGCGCCGAATTTCACCCCCAGAATAAGCGGTATACTTTATTTTGAGAACGGCTTTAAATACGAAATGAGCATTTTAAAAAGTATAGATGAAAACGGCTCGGACTGCTGCCGTTACACATATTCTTATCCGTCGGTTGCGGGGCTTGGGCACTTTATACACACATATAACTGCAACGGCGACCCGCTGCCCACATTTACGGGCGAGCCGCACAGGGTCAATATTAAAGATGATATTGAGGAATTTGCAAATGAAATTTGGGAAAGCCTTAATGTTGAAAATAAAATTTCGCTTTATGTACGTTATACCGATATTGAAACAGGCAAGTACACCGATAAGATAATAAACAAAAACGGGAGATAAAAAATGAAAGAGTTTGAACTGAAATACGGCTGCAACCCAAACCAAAAGCCCGCCAAAATATTTATGGAAAACGGCGCGGAGCTGCCTATTAAAATTCTTAACGGCAAGCCGGGCTACATAAATTTTCTTGACGCATTTAATTCATGGCAGCTTGTAAAGGAGCTGAAAGAAGCACTGGGGCTGCCCGCCGTTACCTCCTTTAAGCATGTAAGCCCTACAAGCGCGGCTGTTGGTATTCCGCTGTCAAATAAGCTTAAAAAGGCTTGCTTTGTGGATGATATAGAGGGGCTTGACGATTCTCCGCTTGCCTGCGCATATGCTAGGGCAAGGGGAACCGACCGTATGTGCTCTTTCGGCGATTGGGTGGCGCTTTCCGATATATGCGATATAAAGACAGCCGAGCTTATAAAGCGCGAGGTGTCCGACGGCGTTATAGCCCCCGGTTATGAGCCTAAGGCGCTTGAAATTTTAAAATCAAAGCGCAAGGGCGGCTACAATATAGTTGAAATAGACCCCGAATATATTCCCGAACCGACAGAGCGCAAGCAGGTTTTCGGCGTAACCTTTGAACAGGGCAGAAATAATTTTAAAATTGATAATTCACTGCTTAACAATATTGTAACGGAAAATAAGAATATACCCGAAAGCGCCCGCCGTGACCTTATAATTTCGCTTATAACCCTTAAATACACCCAGTCAAACTCGGTCTGCTTTGCGTTTGACGGTCAGGCTATAGGCGTGGGCGCGGGGCAGCAGTCGCGCGTGCATTGCACACGTCTTGCAGGCTCTAAGGCTGATACTTGGTTTTTGCGGCAGTATGACCGCGTGCTTGGGCTTCCGTTTAAGGACGATATAAGACGTCCCGACCGCGATAATATTATAGACGGCTTTATAAACCGCAACGAAGAAGATGTTTGCGCCGACGGAATATGGCAGAAATACTTTAAAACACGCCCCGAACCGCTGACCGATGAGGAAATAAAGAATTATTTATCGGGCATTTCGGGCGTATCTTTAGGGTCTGACGCATTTTTCCCGTTTGATGATAATATAGAGCGCGCGCATAAAAGCGGCGTTTCCTATATTGCAGAGCCGGGCGGCTCAATTCGTGACGACATTGTAATTGACTGCTGCAATAAATACGGCATTGCAATGGCGTTTACGGGCATGAGGCTTTTCCACCACTGATAAGGAGTTTTTCAAATGAAGGTAATGGTTATAGGCGGCGGCGGGAGAGAGCACGCCATTATTAAAAAGCTTAAGGAAAGCAAAGAGATAACCGAGCTTTACGCGCTGCCCGGCAACGGCGGAATTGCCGAGGACGCGGTTTGCGTAAATATCGGCGCTACCGATATAGCGGCGCAGGTTAAATTTGCAGCCGAAAATAAAATCGATTACGCTGTGGTTGCGCCGGATGACCCGCTGTGCCTCGGCGCGGTGGATGAGCTTACAAAGGCGGGTATTCCTTGTTTCGGACCCGATAAAAAGGCGGCGATTATTGAGGGCAGCAAGGTTTTTTCAAAAAATCTAATGAAAAAATACGGCATACCCTCAGCCGCCTATGAGGTTTTCGATAACCCCGAAAGCGCGCTTTTATACCTTGAAACAGCGCCGCTGCCCGCCGTTATTAAGGCGGACGGTTTAGCACTCGGTAAGGGTGTAATTATTGCCGAAACGCGGGAAGACGCAAAACGCGCCGTGCGCGATATTATGGAAGATAAGGTTTTCGGCAAAAGCGGCGAAAAAATAGTTATAGAGGAATTTTTAACAGGCCCCGAAGTTTCGGTGCTTTCGTTTACGGACGGGGAAACGGTAGTTCCCATGGTTTCCTCAATGGACCACAAACGCGCGCTGGACGGGGATAAAGGGCTTAACACAGGCGGTATGGGAACAATAGCGCCGAACCCTTACTACACCCCCGAAGTTGCAAAGCAGTGTATGGAAAAAATCTTTTTACCCACGGTAAACGCTATGAACGCCGATGGGCGCACCTTTAAGGGCTGCCTTTATTTTGGGCTTATGCTGACTCCCGACGGTCCAAAGGTTATTGAATACAATTGCCGTTTCGGAGACCCCGAAACGCAGGTGGTGCTGCCCCTGCTTGAAAGCGACCTTTTCACGGTTATGCGCGCGGTTACAAACGGCACGTTAAAAAATACCGAGGTGCGGTTTAAAAGCGGCGCCGCCGCATGCGTTATAATAGCTTCGGGCGGGTACCCCGTATCTTACCGAAAGGGTTTTGAAATTAAAATGGACGAAAGCGTAAAGGACAGCGTTTTCGTTGCGGGCGCGGAAATTAAGGACGGCAAGCTTGTAACCTCGGGCGGCAGGGTTCTGGGCGTTACCGCAACCGCCCCCACGCTTAAAGAGGCGCTTTGCGCGGCTTATGAAAAGGCAGAAAAAATTTCGTTTGAAAATGCGTTTTACCGCAGGGATATAGGCTTAAGGGCGCTTAACGCCGGAAAGGAAAACTGATATGGTATACCGTGTATTTACAGAAAAGAAAAAAGAGCTTGCGGCAGAGGCAAGAGCGCTGCTTAACGATATAAATACGCTTTTGCAGATTAAAAGCGTTACATCACTTCGCGTAATTAACCGCTATGACGCGGAAAATATAACAAAAGAGCTTTTTGATTACGCGGTAAAAACCGTTTTCTCGGAACCGCAGCTTGATAATACCTATTCGTGTCTTGAAAACGACGGCGCGGCGGTTTTCGCTGTAGAATATCTTCCGGGTCAGTTCGACCAGCGCGCAGACTCCGCCGCGCAGTGTATTCAGCTTATATCAAAGGGCGACAGACCGCTTATCCGCACGGCAAAGGTTTATATGCTTTACGGCGATATTACCGCGGACGAGCTGAAAGCGATTAAAAAGTATGTTATAAACCCCGTTGAGGCGCGCGAGGCGGCGCTTGAAAAGCCGCTGACGCTTGTATTAAAATACAATATACCGGAGTCCGTGGCAACGCTTGACGGGTTTACCTCGCTTGATAATAAAGGTCTTGCCGATTTTGTAAGCAAATACGGGCTTGCAATGGACACGGACGATATTAAATTCTGTCAGGATTATTTTAAGTCCGAGCACCGCGACCCCACTATGACCGAAATCAGAATGATTGATACATATTGGTCGGATCACTGCCGTCACACTACGTTTTTGACACACATTGACGGCGCGGTTTTTGAGGACGGGCTGCTGCAAAGCGCGTATAACGATTATCTTGCAATGCGCAAGGAGCTTGGCAGAACAAAACCCGTTTGCCTTATGGATATTGCAACCGTTGCGGTTAAATATTTAAAAGCCAAGGGCTGCCTTGAAAAGCTGGACGAATCGGAAGAAATAAACGCCTGCACAGTTAAAATCAAGGTGAATGTAGACGGCAAGGACGAGGACTGGCTGCTGCTCTTTAAAAACGAGACCCACAACCACCCCACCGAAATAGAGCCGTTCGGCGGGGCGGCAACCTGCATAGGCGGCGCAATACGCGACCCGCTTTCGGGCAGATCTTATGTTTACGGCGCCATGCGCGTTACAGGCGCTGCCGATCCGCTTAAAAAGGTATCTGAAACGCTGCCGGGTAAGCTGCCGCAAAGAAAAATTGTTACCACCGCGGCAGACGGTTATTCCTCTTACGGTAATCAGATAGGCTTGGCTACGGGAATTGTGGACGAAATTTATCACGACGGGTACGCCGCAAAGCGTATGGAAATAGGCGCGGTTATAGCCGCGGCGCCCGCCTGCAACGTAAGGCGCGAAACACCCGCCGCGGGCGATACCGTAATACTGCTCGGCGGCTCAACAGGGCGCGACGGCTGCGGCGGCGCTACAGGTTCATCAAAATCGCACACCTTAAAATCGCTTGAAAGCTGCGGTGCAGAGGTTCAAAAGGGCAACGCTCCTGAGGAAAGAAAGCTGCAAAGACTTTTCAGAAACCCCACCGCATGCCGTATGATAAAGCGCTGCAACGATTTTGGCGCGGGCGGCGTTTCGGTTGCGATAGGCGAATTGGCTGACGGTCTTGAAATTGACCTTAACGCCGTACCTAAAAAGTACGATGGACTTGACGGAACCGAGCTTGCAATAAGCGAATCGCAGGAAAGAATGGCGGTTGTGGTAGCCCCTGCGGACGTGGAAGAATTTTTAAAGCTTGCCGACAGCGAGAATTTACAGGCAGTGCCCGTAGCCACTGTTACGGAAGAACCCCGCCTTGTAATGAACTGGAACGGCAAGGCAATTGTAAACATAAGCCGTGAATTTTTAAATTCAAACGGCGCCGAAAAGCATATTACCGCCGTCGTTTCAAAACCTGAGCCTTACGAGAAAAAGGTGGACGGCGGCTTTACCGATAACTATCTTGCCTTGGCGGACGACCTTAATATTTGCTCAAAGCGCGGGCTTTCAGAGCAGTTTGACTCCACAATAGGTGCGGGAACGGTGCTTATGCCGTTCGGCGGCAAAAACCAGTTAACGCCTATACAGGCAATGGTTCAGAAAATTTCGGTAGAGAAAAAGCACACAAACGATTGCTCGCTTATGGCGTGGGGCTACAACCCGTTTATTACCGAGAAAAGCCCCTACCACGGCGCTTACCTTGCGGTTATAGAGTCGGTTTCAAAGCTGGTTGCAACGGGTGCGGATTTTAAGGATGTTTACCTTACTTTCCAGGAATATTTTGAGCGCCTTAATAAAGATGAAAAACGTTGGGGCAAGCCGCTTGCGGCGCTGCTCGGCGCGTTAAAGGCGCAAACCGAGCTAAAAACGGCGGCAATAGGCGGCAAGGACTCAATGAGCGGCAGCTTTGAAAATTTAGATGTTCCGCCCACCTTAGTCTCCTTTGCGGTTACAACCGATAAAACCGAAAACATAGTATCAAACGAGTTTAAAAAAGCGGGCAATAAGGTTGTTTTAATAAAGCCCGATTATGATAAAAACGGTCTGCCCGATACCGCCTCGCTTTTAAATGTTTATGAAAGAGTAACTGCGCTTTTGCGCTCGGGCAAAGCGGTTTCCTGCTACACGCCCACCCTCGGCGGTATAGCCGAGGCGGTAATGAAAATGTGCTTCGGCAATTCGTTAGGCTTTAAATTTGCCGATAATCTGACCGCAAACGAAATTTTCGGCTATTGCTACGGCGGATTTTTACTTGAAGTGGTAGAGGACATTGCAGAAGCCGCAGAAATCGGCGAAATAACGGCGGACGGCAAAATTTCTTATAACGGCGAGGAAATAAGGCTTGAAAGACTGCTCGGAATTTATGAAAATAAACTGGAAAGCGTTTACCGCTGTAATAAGGAAAACCCGAAGACCGAAATGCTGACATTTTCTTATACGGCTGAAAATCGCGTTTCTCCCGCAGTAAAAACTGCAAAGCCTAAGGTTTTAATTCCTGTTTTCCCGGGTACCAACTGCGAGTATGACAGCGCAAAGGCAATGCGCGACGCAGGCGCAGAGCCTGAAATATTCGTTATAAACAACCGCAGTGCCGAAAATGTCGCAAAAAGCGTTGAAGAATTTGCAAACAGCCTTAAAACCGCGCAAATGGTGTTTATTCCCGGTGGATTTTCGGGCGGCGACGAGCCTGACGGCAGCGGCAAATTCATAACCGCGTTTTTCCGCAATGCCGCGGTTAAAGAGCAGGTGACCGACCTGCTTGATAACAGAGACGGGCTTATGTGCGGCATATGCAACGGTTTTCAAGCGCTTATAAAGTTAGGGCTTGTGCCTTACGGTAAGATAATCGATACCGATGAGAACTGCCCGACCCTTACATATAATACAATAGCGCGCCATCAGTCAAAAATAGTAAGAACGCGCATAGCCTCGAATAAATCTCCGTGGCTTGCGGATACCGAGGTGGGCGATATATACAGCGTGCCTATCTCCCACGGCGAGGGCAGGTTTATAGCAAGCGACGAGCTGATACTCCGCCTTGCCGAAAACGGGCAGATCGCTACGCAGTATGTGGATGAAAAGGGAGAAGCCGCAAGTGATATTCACTTTAACCCGAACGGTTCTTACTATGCAATTGAGGGTATAACCTCGCCCGACGGCAGAGTGTTCGGTAAAATGGGTCACTCTGAAAGGTATGCTGCCGACCTTTATAAAAACGTTCCCGGAAATTACGATATTAAAATGTTCCGCTCGGCAGTGAAATATTTTAAATAGAAAAAGGATACATTTTAAAAGGCTCTTTGTCAATAGTTGGGGTAAAGAGTTAAAATGAGAAATTGAGTGCAAGCAGTTGCAGTTAGGCGGCTGCTTGTTCTTTATTTTGTTGTTTATGAGAAAAAATATGTAAAATGCCGTTTGTATCTTTCGGGAAGTATATCTAAAACAATCTTGTTTTCGGCGCACAGGCGTCAATGTTCGGCATAATTACCGCAAAGGAAATGATGAAATTTTTCAGAATGATGTTTTATAAAACACGATAAAGATAAATTAAGACACATAACCCGCAAAATTCAGACATTGTTATAATCCACAAAATATTGTAAAATATAATCGGAAGATGATACAGATTATGCAACACTGTATATCTGGCTGTGCGAAATAAAATACGAAAGGGTTATGGTTTATGAAAAAAGCTTTTACCGGGTTTCTGAGTTGTTTCTTTGCACTGTCTGTTATTTTCACTTCGCTTGTTTTTGCGCCTGTTTCCGCCGAGGGCAGCGGCGGCGTAAAATTCGGGGTCATGAGCGACCTGCATTTTCATGACGGTACTACCGGAATAGACAGTAATATTTATACTATGCTGAATTACTACAAGGAACAGAATGTTGACGCGATACTTGTTTTGGGAGATGTGGCGAACAGTGCCAAGGAAACCCAGTTTGCCAAATTCACAACCGCGTGGGATGCTGTTTTTACCGACAGCAAAACAGCGCCGCGGCGGCTTGTGCTTATGGGCAACCACGAATTTGAAAATGCCTATTATGAGCGGGAAACTGTGGCGGACGCGCAGCAGAGGTATATGACCGCTTACGGATACGATACGCTTAACTTCAACGTTAAAGTGAACGGTTACCATTTTATAGGCATTAACAGCGAAAGCGCTGCAATTGACGGAAGATATACCGAAACCACCGTTTCATGGCTTAAAGCCCAACTTGACGCGGCAGTTGAGGAAAATCCGAACGCACCTATATTTGTGGGCTGCCATCAGCCGATATTTGAAACTACCTACGGCAGCGGTCACGGCGCGGGTAATACAAAGCTTTTAAAGGAGCTGCTTAAAAATTATCCGCAGGTGGTATATTTCAGCGGTCATTCACACAGACCCTGCGAAAACGAACGCTGCATTTGGCAGGGTGAATTTACCTGTATAGACTGCACCTCAATGCAGTACGTTTCGTTAGAGCCGGATGTAAACCCGAGCGACGCTTATCAGGCACAGGGCAGCCTTCTTGTGAATGTGGACGAAAGCGCGGGGGAAATAACCGTAAACCGTAAACGTATAAATAACGGTGTATCCCCGAAAACGGTAAAGGATGCAAAAGCACCTTGGGTATTAAGCCTTCCGCTTAGTACAGAAAGCTTTGTATATACCGACGCACGAATAAACGACAGAACCGCCCCGGTATTTCCCGAAAATGCGGGAATAACCGTCAGCAACGTCAGTGCCGATTCTGCCGGGATAGCTTTTCCGTCGGCTGCTCACAGCGACTATGTTCACAGCTATAATGTAACCTTAACAAACAATAAAACAGGCAACTGCGATTTCAGCGAGACGTATATAACCGATTATTATATTGACATAAACAATATGAAGCCGCAGCAAAGCTTTACGGTTTCGGGACTTTCGGTCAATACCGAATATACGGTTTCGGTTAAGGCGGCGGAGTCGTTCGGACTGGAAAGCGAACCCTTAACGGCAAGCTTTACGACCGAGGCGTTCGACGAGGTTTTCTCGGGCTACACCGAGACATACAGCTACACTACTTCAAACGGCGAACACCCGACACTGTTTAACGAGACCGAGGGTGTTACATTTTCTTCTGAAAATGTCATAGGGGCCTATGATACTTACGGGGGTAAAAAGATTTTTGTGGCACAAAGAATCGATGGGATGTTATCCGGCTCTTTACGTTATGATTTTGCGGATAAATATATAACAAAATTTAACGCCGCTCTTTATTTAATGGACGCGTTTGTGCAGAATTATTCCTGTGATTACCTTATAAAGCTTGAGGCATTGACAGATGGCTCGGACTCATTTACCGAAGTGCCGCTTACAATAAACAGCCGTGAAACGGTAGCAGAGAATGAAAAGTATTCGAGAGCTTTGATCTCGAACGCCTCCGCACTGCCCGATAAAACTACGGCAATTCGCATTACATTGGCGCCCCATGCCGCAGATAATTTTGCCGCAGGCGGGGTGGGCTATACTTTAAGACTTGACGAGATAAGCGCCGAGCTTGTTTTGTCAAAGGTTGTTGTGGATGAACTTGACAATCTTGATAAAATTACCGAAAGCGGCAATATTGAACTTCACAAGGAGACATTTGGCACCGATATGTATTCGGGAGTTACAAAAAAAGCAAATGATGCTGCCGGTATTATACGCTACAATGCGCAAGGTAATAAGGAGCTTACCTCGGTTTATATGGAAATGCTTATTATGGACGCACATTTCGACGATATAAATGACAGTGTATCTTTGACGGCAGTTTCGGGCGATACCCTCACACCGCTTGCGTTTGATTTTACAAAATGCAACATTGTAAATGATAACGGAGTGCACAGCGTTTACCGCTATAAACTGCTTTGTAATAACCTGCCGCTCAATACCGACGCGGTTATAATAACCCTTGACCCCAACGGTAAAAATTACACCAATTATACGGCTATAATCGATAAAGTCTATGTTTTCAACGATGTATACACCACCGGCGACGCCAACGGTGACGGCGTATTAAATATATTGGATTTTGTATATTTGAAAAAGACCGTTGCAGAAGCGGCTGATAAGAAAATACCGGCATGCGACTTTAATCATGACGGTAAGCTTGACGGCAACGATCTTGTCAATATGCGTAAAAAGCTCTTAAAAACAGCATAATAAATATCCGAACAGGCTGCCGCCATTTACAACAGCGGCAGCCTGTTTTTGCTTAAAAAAGCAAAAACAGACAACATTATTAGGTCAATGAATATACTAAAAATCCGTAATATGATAAAAAAATGGTGTTTTTAGACTAATATAAATAAATTATGACACAAATATACTAAAAATAAAACCATTTAAAAAATTTAAAAATCGTGTATAATATGAATATAGAAAAATCTGATTCGGAAAGGAATTTCTTTATGAAAGCTCTGTTAAAATTGTTTACGGTTATTTTGTGTGTAATTTCGGTATTTGTCGTACCGTGTATTACCGCAAACGCCGAAGTCGGCGAATTTAAGGACACATTAGAGGATAATTACCCGCTTTGCTTTGAAAAATCGGATAAAATGCGTTACGAAAAGAACAAGGATACAGGCGAGACCTTTTACGAAAAGTATTCCGAAAACGGGGATGTCGGCGGAACGGAATATGTGGTTTACAAAATGGACGACGATATAATTTCGTTTAAAATAGACTGTATGCACGTAAACGGTTTGGGCGACGCTGATACCGATATAAGCGTTTTCGTTTCCGAAAACAACAGAGATTGGAAACAGGTTAAGATCAAAACCACACCGCAGACATTTGACGAAAACCTTTACATAAATGAGGAAATGGCGTATTGGATGATGTCTTCGGTTACCAACCGCGACAAAATAGAACCGGGCTGTAAGTTTATAAAAATACAGATAAACCCTTTCACCGTAAAGGACAGCTGCGTTTGGAACACCGTGCTTAATACCGTAACGGTCAAATACGGCACAGAAGAAGCGTCAGAGTCCGAAAAGGAAGAAAGCACGGATACAAACGGCTCTTCAAGCGGCAGTGCACAGTCCGATACCGATAAGCCGCAATCGGAAAGCGGCAAAAATACCGTGACCGTGCTTATTGCTGCGGGGTCTGCGGCAGTGGCGGCGGCAGCAGTCGTGTGTGCCGTGCTTATTGTGAAAAGCAAAAAGAAAAAATAAATTAAGGAGCGGAGCGCTGAATGCAGGTGCAGGGAAGGCAGTTTCATTTTGATAAGCTTTTTAAAGATAATACTGAGGGAACAGCGGTTAATTTTTCCGGCATAACGCTTTACCAGCTCGGGGATCTGAGCTGTCTTTCGGGTTATCAGGTTCCGCTGCATAAGCAGTGGTGTCACGAAATAAGCTATGTTATAAGCGGCGAGGGGCTTTTTACCACAAACAACGAAACCGAGCTTTTGATGGAGGGCTACGTTCATTTTTCGCCCGCAGGCTCTATGCACGCAATTCAGACCACCGGTTCAGACCTGCGGTACGGTTATATCGGCTTTGATTTTGACAGCTCCACCCATGACACGGATATAGTGGCGCTTAAAAGATTTTATGAAAGCACAAAGGTTTTTTCCGCAGGAAACTGCCGCGAGCTTTTAGCGCCGCTTACCAAAAATCTTGATGAGATATATAACAGGGGCGAATTCTATAATTCCATGGTAGCGGCATATATCAAGCAGATGCTTATTACGGTTTACCGCGCTTTTACGCAAACAAAAACGGCTACTTATTTCGATGTTATAAACCCCGATTCATCTTCGCGCGCATTTTCAATAGCGGCGAACTACATTGCGGAGCATATTTACGAAAAAATAAAAATCGGGCAGATGTGCGAGGAATTGGGCTACACGCCATCGTACATATCCAATACGTTCAAAAAGGCGACAGGGCTTACCGTGCAGAAATATATAAATAATCTTAAAATGCAAAAGGCAATAGAAATGATGCAGTACGGTAAAATAAGCGAGACAAAGGCGGCGCTGAAGCTCGGTTACTCGGATCTTCAGACCTTCAATAAGGCGTTCAGGCGTACAATGGGCTGTTCTCCCGTGACATTTATTAACGAACAGGCACAAGAACCTCAGTCGGATGGGAAGTAGCGCTATGAAAAAGAAAAAAGTATTTTTAAAAGCTCTTTCGGTTTTGCTGGCGGTTATTACCGCAGGCGCGGCACTGTATTCAAACGGCGCGGCGGCAGAGAGTAAAGAGGGGGCAGCGCTCTTTGCGGAAAGCTCCTATTACCGATATATGCTGAAAAACGAAAATACGGTTTATGCCGACGGCGAGTGCCGCGGCGTTCTTTCCGCGGCGGTAAACGCTGAAACCGTCTCACCGGGCGAAAACACGGGTCTTGCGGTTTCCGAGGGCGGATATGCGGAATACACGCTTGATATTCCGAAAACCGCGCTTTATTATATATCGCTTAAATATTCCTACCTTACCGATACCTCTAAGGTGAACGAGCTTGCGTTTTCGTTTGAGCTCAACGGCGAAAAGCCCTTTGAGGAGGCGGGCTCCTGCACACTCAGGAGAGTATGGGAAAACGACGGCGATATGAAAACCGACGGTCTCGGTAACGACCTTATACAAAAGCAAAAGCAGGTTGCGGTGTGGCAGGAGTGCGGAATAACCGATTATTCGGGATACAGCACTTCACCGTTTATTATAAAGCTTGAAAGCGGTAAAAATGTGCTGCGCTTTAACGCGCTTTCGGACGGTATAATTTTCGGCGATCTGCGCCTTTTGCCGCCGCAAAATATTAAAAATAAAAACGAAGCGATAAAAAATTACGAGGAACAGGGAAAGGAAATAATAAAGGACGATACTTTTATTTACATAGAGGCGGAGGACGCGGCTTATAAATCGGACAGAACGCTCTACCCGGTTTACGACCGTTCAAATTCCGCAACCAGTCCGAACAGCCCATACGCTTTGAAACGCAATATAATCGGCGGCGCGGGCTGGTCAAAGCCCGGGATGTATATAACCTACACGGTAAACGCCCCGCGGGACGGACTTTATTTCCTTACTCTTAAATACAGGCAAAACACCGAGATAGGTATGTCTGTACTGCGAAATATTTATATTAACGGCGAAATACCATATAAAGAGCTTTCCTCGGTAAGCTTTCCCTATTCTTCGGGGTGGAGAAATAAAACGGTTTCCGATGAAAACGGCGGCGTCTGCCTAATACCGCTTAAAAAAGGCAAGAATACCGTAAGCCTTGAAGTTACGGCGGACGGCTTTGCCGAAGCCCTTAACCGTGTGGACGCGGTAAGCCGCGAAATGAACACCCTTTACAGAAGAATAATAATGATTACAAGCACAAGCCCCGATTTGTACAGAGACTACTACCTCGAACGTGAAATACCCGATATAGGGGAGAGGTTTTCCGCTCTTTCCACGGCTTTGACAAGCGCGGCGGAAATGTATGAAAAGGCAAACGGCGGTAAAACAGGCGGATCTTCGGGGCTTAAGCGCGCGGCGGAGCAGCTGGGCGAGTTTGCAAAAAAACCGTCGGAAATCCCGGCGCGGCTTTCCTCATTCAGAAGTAATATATCGCTGCTTTCGGATTTTGCGGTCTCCGCAAAAAATCAGCCTATGGAGCTTGATTACCTTATATTTCACGGAGAGGGCTATCGGCTGCCGTCGGCTAAGGGAAATATTATAAGCAACGCAGTGTTTTCTTTTAAAAGATTTATTTCCGCATTTTCCGATGATTACGACTCAATGAGCGAGTATGACGACGCAGAGGCGGTTAACGTATGGCTGAACGACGGACGCGACCAGGCGCAGATACTTAAAAATCTTATATCGGATTTTACCGAAGAAACCAAAATACCCGTAAACGTTAATTTAGTGCAGGGCGGGCTTACGGAATCGGCGCTCACGGGGAATAACCCCGATGTGGCGGTAGGCGTATCACGCGGGCAGCCGATAAATCTTGCAAGCCGCAATGCGCTTGAAGACCTTAAAGGATATAAAGGCTTTGACGAAACGGCGAAACGCTTTACGGACGACGCGCTTGTGCCCTACACCCGAAAAAACGGAGTGTATGCGCTGCCGCTTACGCAGGTATATCTTGTAATGTTTGTGCGGACGGACATACTGAACGAGCTTAAAATATCCGTACCGCAAACCTGGAACGAGCTGCTTGACGCAACCGCAAGGCTGCAGCGTAATAATATGACCGTGGGGCTGCCGTATACGGCTGTTACGGCGTCGGGCGCGGTGGATTTAGGACTTGGCGCAAAGGATCTGTTCCCTACGCTTTTAATGCAGTGCGGCGGCAGCTTTTACAATAAAACGCTTACCGGCGCAGCCCTTTCCGACAGTGCGGCGCTTGCAGCTTTTGAACTGTGGACAAAGTTTTACACGCAGTACAGCTTTGAATTGAGCTATGATTTCAATACGCGGTTCAGAACGGGCGAAATGCCCATTGCCGTAGCGTCCTACGGTATGTACGGCACGCTTATGAGCGCCGCCCCCGAAATACGCGGGCTTTGGAAAATGGAGCTTATGCCGGGAATAGAGAAAAACGGCGGGATTGACCGCTCCGGCGGAGCTTCGGGCACGGCGGTTGTAATGTTTAAAAACGCGCGCAATAAGGAAAACTGCTGGCGCTTTATGCAGTGGCTTACCTCTGCCGACGTTCAGACCGATTACGGCACAGCCGCAGAAAACCTTTTGGGTGCGGCGGCAAGGCACGCAACGGCTAATCTTGAAGCGTTCGGCAACCTTAACTGGACTCGCACGGAGCTTGAAATATTAAACGGGCAGCGGGCGTGTGTTAAAGAAATTCCCGAAATACCCGGCGGATATTATACCTCGCGGTGTATTGATAATGCTTTCAGAGAGGTGCTGTATCAGCATGGTAACACAAGAGTTGCTTTAGAAAATGCAAACGCTGCAATCGATAGGGAAATAAAAAGAAAAATAACGGAGCTTGGCGGGTGAAATTTGTGAAACGTAAAGAATACGGGCTTGCGTCCCGTCTTAAAAAGAGTGCGGTGAGCTATGCTATGATGGCTCCGTATATGATCGTATTCATTTTACTTACGGTAATTCCGGTTATTGCGGCAATTTGCCTTTCGTTCACCTATTTCAATATGCTTGAACCGCCGAAATTTACGGGTTTTTTAAATTACGAAAGACTGTTTTTGGATGACGAGATTTTCCCGCAGGTTTTAAAAAACACGCTTGTTTTTGCAATTATAACAGGGCCTCTCAGCTATCTTATTTCATTCGTTTCGGCGTGGCTGATAAATGAAATGGGCAGAGCCGTCAGAACGGTTATGACCTTTTGCTTTTACGCGCCGGCGCTTTGCGGAAATCTTTACGCCATATGGGCTATGATACTTTCGGGCGACCAATACGGCATAGCCAACAGCGTGCTTATGCAGCTTGGCGTAATTTCCGAGCCGCAGCAGTGGCTCAGCGACCCAAAAACAATGCTCGGCGCGCTTATAACGGTTCAGCTTTGGGCAAGCTTCGGCGTGGGCTTTCTTACGTTCATAGCCGGCTTTCAGAGCATGGATAAAAGCCTTGCGGAGGCGGGCGGAATAGACGGTATAAAAAACCGCTGGCAGGAGCTTTGGTACATTACGCTGCCCTCAATGGCGCCGCAGCTGCTTTTCAGCGCGGTAATGCAGATAGCGGCATGCTTCGGTGTTGGGGCGCTTGTGCAGTCGCTTGCGGGCTTTCCCACAACGCAATACAGCGCGGACACACTGCTTACATATATGCTCGATGTGGGAACGGTCCGTTTTGAAATGGGATATGCGTCGGCTATCGCGGTGTTTCTGTTTGTTATGATGATGTTTACAAATTTTGTGGTATCGCATATTATCCGACGTATAGGTCGGTAACGGGGGAGTGAAAACATTCAGTGAAAAAGCGTTTTCATAAGCGGCTTAACCGTTCATTCGGCGGCACGGCGGTTATATTCATTTTTCTTTTCGCCGGTGCGTTATTTATGCTTTTGCCTACGATTTATGCGGTGAGCGCGGCATTTAAGCCGCTTGACGAAATATATATTTTCCCGCCGCGCCTGTTTGTAAGAAGACCCACGCTCGATAACTTTGTTCAGGTGGGCGTTCTTGCCGATACCTTTTGGGTGCCGCTTTCAAAGTATGTTTTCAATACGGTGTTTATAAGCGTAACGGCAACCGTTGGGCATTTGGTGCTTTCAAGTATGGCGGCATACCCGCTTGCGAAGCACAGCTTTGTGGGCAAAAATCTTTTTTCAAATATTGTTAAATGGTCATTGCTTTTTACTTCCGCCGCAATGCTTATACCGCAGTATATCGTTATGTCGAGATTCGGTATGATAAATACCTACTGGGCATATATACTGCCCTCGGTTCAATCGGCGCTGGGGCTTTACCTTATGATGAATTTTATGGGGCAGATACCCGAGGCTATGCTTGAGGCGGCAAGAATAGACGGTGCGGGCGAGCTTAGAATATTTTGGCAGATCGCAATGCCCAACGTTAAACCGGCGTGGCTTACCGTTATGATATTTTCTTTTCAGACAATATGGAACACCACAGGCGCTACGCAGATGTCGCAGTTAGTGTATGATGAAAAGATAAAAATGGTATCCTCGCTTTTAAGTCAGGTTGTGGCGGGCGGTACAGCCCGCGCAGGAGCGGGTTCGGCTCTTTCGCTCTTACTTATGCTGCCGCCGATAATACTTTTCATAGCGTCGCAATCACGCATAATAGAAACAATGTCAAGCTCGGGAATGAAATAAAGAGGAGGGGAACTTTCTTGAAACGCGTCAAACCGCTGATAATTTTGATAATTGCCGTTTTTATGGGCGTTTGGACGTCTGTCGGCGTTTTTGCCGACGGCGAGACCTCTTTCAGCTATACCTATGATTCATCTGGTGTTTCGCAGGCTGTTCCCGAGCCGTATAAGGCATATGCGCCGATTTCGGGCAAAAAAAGCTTCGGCGGGGTGCAGCTTAATGACCCTAAGGATATTTATGTTTCGGAAAAGGGCGAAATTTATATTCTTGACAGCGGCAACAGCCGCATTGCGGTTTTAAGCTCAAGCCTTGAGTTTGAAAGAGATATTAGGCTTATAAGAAACGGAAACAGGGTAGACCTCAGCGGTGCGGAGGGGATCTTTGTTTCCGCGTCCGATAAGATATATGTTGCCGATAAAAGCGGCGCGGCGGTTTATACGGCGGATAACGACGGTAATATCACATCGGTCATTTCTGCACCGCCTGCCGATAAGGTGGAAAGCGGTTTTGAATTTGCACCGACCCATGTATTGGCAGACAGCGCGGGTGTGGTATATGTAATTTCGGCAAATACATATTCGGGCGCTCTGCAATATGATACGGACGGCAGCTTTTTAGGATTTTTCGGCAGCAACCGGGTTGAAGTGAATATAAAGGTTATTATGAACCGAATCTGGCGGCGCATACTTTCAAGCGATGCTGCGGCGGGTCTGCAAAGAAGCGTTCCGGTTTCATTTGTTCAGTTTGATATTGACAGTGAAAATTTTGTTTACACCGTAAAATCGGGAACGGGCAGCAGCGGCGGACAGGTAAGGAAAATCAACCCTAACAGTGTGAATATATTGCTTGATGACGAGGGCAACGAGGCATTTTACGGCGATTCGGAAACCTATTTCGACAGCGTTTCAAATCTTGACATAACCACCTCGTTTTCCGATATAGCGGTTGACGGCGAGGGCTATATAACACTGCTTGATTCAACCCGAAAACGCCTTTTTCAGTATGACGGCAGCACCAACCTGCTTTATGCCTTCGGCGGAGCGGGCAACAGAAGGGGCACGTTTGTATCGCCCGTGGCGATTGATACGCTCGGTGACAAAATAATTGTGCTTGACAGCGGAATAGGCGGACTGCATATTTTTGAACCGACCGATTTCGCGCTTAATGTAAGAGCGGCGCTTTCGCTTTACAATAAAGGGCTGTATGGGGAATCGGAAGAGCATTGGAAAGCCATATTAAAGCAGGACGCATATTACGAGCTTGCCAATATAGGTATGGGAAAAATCCGTGAGCGCACGGGCGATTATGCCGCCGCTATGAAATACTACAAGACAGGCAACAGCCGGCAAAACTACTCGAACGCATTTGCCGCACGGCGGGACGAAGCAATGCGCAAGGGCTTTGTGTTCTTAGTTATCGGGGTTGCGGCGGTCTTACTCAGTATTGTTGCGGCGCTTACGGTAAGCGAAAGGCGGGTTATAAACGAATACAACCGCGTATTAAGACCGCACGGTTATCCGCTTTACTGTCTTAAAAGCCCGTTTAAGGGGTATTCCCTGCTTAAAGAAACAAAGCAGGGCAGCGGGATATGCGCGGCGGTAATACTATGCGTATTTACGGCGGTAGGCATTATATCCACGCAGCTTACGGCGTTTCACTATAACCCCGACTCGGGCAGGCAGTTCAATATTTTTGCCGTACTTGCCGAAACTCTCGGAATATTCCTGCTGTTTGTTATATGTAATTGGGCGGTCTCCACATTGGCGGACGGCAAGGGTAAATTCGGTGAAATAATAATATTTACCTCATACGCGCTTATCCCGCTTATTATAACCGAGGTTATGCTTTTGGTTTCATCAAACGTTTTTTCGCTTAAAGAGCAGGCATTTTACGGAATAATCAGGTCGGTCGGTCTTATATGGACGGCGGTACACATTTTTGTTTCCAACAAAGAGGTTCATGAGTACAGCGGCGGCAAGGCGCTGCTTGTGCTTTTCGGCAGCGTCTTCGGTATGTATCTTTTAATACTTATTATCACCGTGGCGTACAGTATGTTCGCGCAGCTTTTGAGCTTTATTTCAATGGTAATAAGCGAAATAAGGGCGTAGGGGGTGTTTGTATGAAAAGAAAGGTACTTTTAAAAAATATTCTCGGTTTTGCGCTTTCGTTTTGTGCGGTGGGCGGAATAATTCTTCTTTTATCGGTTGCCTCACGTTCGAGCGACAGCGGCGGTACGGTTACGGAAAAGCTTACGCAGATTGATTTTTCACCCGAAAACGATGGGGATATTATCGTGGAAAATGGCCGCTTCAGACTTTCGGTAAGCTCGCTTGACGCGGCGGTAACATTGCTTGACAAGAAAAACGACACCCTTTTTTCAAGCACTCCCGACGGACTCTACGACATTGAGGGACTGAAAACCGCCGCTGTTTCGGAGCTTTCAAGCGTGATTAAAATAAAATACGCCGACCGCGACTCCAATATTTCCGAGCAAAACAGTACGTCCGCCGCCGTTAAAAGGAAAACCTTTTCGGTTAAAAGGATAAAAAACGGTGCAAGAATTGAATTTTATTTTGAAAGCGCGGGCTTTTTAATACCGATTGAGCTTACGGTTACCGATTACGGCTTTCGCGCGGAAATAATTTCTTCGCAAATAAAGGAAAAGAGCAATCTTGTAAAGCTTACTTCCGTAACGCTGCTGCCGGGATTTTCCGCCGGCGCTGACAGCGACGACGGTTATGTGTTTATTCCCGACGGCTGCGGAGCAATATCCTCCTTCGGCTATTCGGAACAAAGGTATTCGGCGAGAATTTACGGCGAGGATTGCGCTGTGGAGCAAAACACAAGAACATTGCCGCAATCAAAGGCTTATCTTCCCGTGTTCGGAGTAAAAAGAAACAACGCCGCATTTTGCGCAATTATTACAAACGCTGCGGCAAGGGCGGTTGTGAATGCCGACGGCAGCACGGCAAAAAGACCCTATACCACCGTTAGCGCGGAATATGTTTACAGGGAAAATATTCTTGTGAGTGTGAGCCAGAAAACCTTTGAAAATACCCAGGTCAATATGTTTGAAGGCAAGCCCTGCTCCGCAGAAAAGTTTTCGGTGGAGTACCGCGTCTGCGATTCGGCGGATTATAACGGTATGGCGGCTTCTTACAGAAATTACCTTGCCGAGGAAGAGGGGCTTAAAGCCCTGAAAGCGGAGGGCAACGCGCTTTTTGTTGATATTATAGGCGGGGCTGTTAAGCAGCAAAGCGTTTTGGGGCTGCCTGTAAAGCGGGTAATGCCGATTACGGATTTTAAAGCGGCTGAAAAAACGGTAAAGGCTTTAAAGCAGGGCGGTGCGGAGGATTTTTCGGTTAATTACCTTTACTGGTATAAAAATGCCGATGAAAGCGGAATTACCGCCCATTTAAAGCCCGAGCGCGCTCTCGGCGGCAAAAGCGGGCTTAACGCTTTTTTAAGCACTGCCGAAAAGCTCGGCATAAAGGCGTATTTGGGGCTGAATTTTACCGATATGCCTAAGAGCGAACACGGATATTCCAAAAAATCCGCGTCGGCGCAGACGGTGCGCAAAGAACCCGTAATTGATTACAGTTATAAAATGAGCACCTTTCAAAAAACGGATAAAGCGCCCTTTAAATATCTTTTAAGCCCCGAAAGAATTACGTCGGCTGCGGCTGCGGCTCGCAAGAGCTTCGGCAGCTTTAATACTGCGGGCTACTCGGTAGGAGCGCTCGGGAATAAGATATATTCCGACCTCGGCGACCGTGCCGTGGACAGAGCGCAAAGCGAGCGGCTGTGGCGAACGGCGCTTAAAGGTCTTTCGGAAAATGAGAAAATAGTAATTCCGAACGCTTGCGCTTACGGTTTTTCCTCAGCCTATGCCATAACCGACACGCCGCTTTATTCGGGCAGCTATTTGTTTTCACAGTATGAAATTCCATTTTACGCAATGGCGCTGCACGGTTCGGTTTACCTGACATCGCCCGATATTAACGGTCAAAGTGATGAAAACACCGCATTTTTAAAGGCGCTTGAGGCGGGAACGGCGCTGAAATACGCCTTTGGCTTTGAAAACGCGGGAGAGCTTTCCGATACGCTTGCCAATGAATACTCATATATAGATTTCGGGCTTTGCAAGGCATCTGCGCTTAGCAAATATAAAATTTCGGCGGAGTATCTTGCCGCCGTTTCCGATAAGAAAATGGTCTCGCACAAGCGTTTATCGCCCGATGTTACCGAAACGCTTTTTGAAAACGGTATGGGCGTATATGTGAATTGCGGCGATGCGCCGTATGAAAACAACGGTATATCCGTTCCGGCAAAGGGGTTTTCACCTATCGGGTGGAGTCTTAAGGGGGAGGAATGATTATGAAAAGCAATAAAGGCGGCGGGCTTGAAAAGCAGAAGGCACGCTGGGCGTGGCTTTTTATAGCTCCGTGGATTGTAGGTATAACGGTGTTTTTCGCCGTTCCCATGGCGCAATCGGTTATATATTCCTTTTGCAACCTTACTGTCAGCGGAAACGGCTTTAAAACCGATTTTACCGGGCTTTCCAATTATTCCTACCTTTTCACAAAGGATACCTTCTTTCTTCAGTATCTTACGGGGTCTGTGGCGTCGGTCTTTCCGCGCGTGGTTATGATAACGGCGTTCAGCCTCCTTATAGCCGTGGTTTTAAAGGAAAGGTTTATAGGCAGAAGTCTTGCAAGAACCGTATTTTTCTTTCCTGTTATAATCGCCTCGGGCGTAATAATCAGTATATTACAGGATAAGGTTATGATGAGCGGCTCGGGCGTTACGGATATGTCGCCGGGGTATATGTTTAAAGCTCCTGATCTGGTGGCGGTTTTTTCGGAGCTCGGACTGCCCGAGGCGGTTACGAAATCAATCACCGATATTATAAACAGTATGTTTGATTTAACCTGGCAAAGCGGCGTGCAGATATTACTGCTGCTTTCGGCTATAAACAATATCCCGTCTTCGTTTTACGAGGCGGCGGTAATGGACGGCGCAACCGCCTGGGAAAAGTTTTGGAAGATAACCTTTCCAACAGTTACACCTACGCTTTTGGTTTCGGTTATATATACAGTGATAGACGGCTTTACCGATTACGATAATAAGGTAATGCAGCTGCTGCGCAGCTATTACACAAATAATAACTACACATACAGCGCTACCATAGGGGTAATATACTTTTTCTGTATTCTGCTTATAATCGGTTTGATACAGCTTGTTTCAAAGCGGTTTGTGGTTTATTCGGGAAATTAAGGGGCGGAAAAATGGATAAGAAAATAATACTTTCAAAAAAACGCTCCGTAAGGCTTGTGAAATCAATTTTGCGCGCCGTGTTTTTGGTGGGCGTGGGGTTTGTAATGCTTTATCCGGTGCTGTTTATGCTTTCAAACTCCTTCAAATCCGTAAATGATACGCTTGACCCGACAGTTGTATGGATTCCGAGCGGGTTTAACCTTTTCAGCTTTAAAACGGCACTTGAGCTGCTGAAATTCGGCGAATCCTTTAAAAACACGCTGCTTATTGTGTTGCCCTGCGTTATTTTTCAGGTGGTTTCGTGTCTTTTTATCGCTTACGGCTTTGCGCGTTTCAGATTTAAATTCCGAAATCTGCTGTTCGGTCTTTTAATCTTTAATATCATAGTTCCTACGGAATCGTATATGATACCGCTCTATGTAAATCTTAAAACAATGGGTCTGCTTGATACCTACGCGCAGTTTTATGTTCAGGCGCTGCTCGGAACGGGTATACGCTCGGGACTGTATATATTTATTTTCAGGCAGTATTTTATAAATATGCCAAAGGAGCTTGAGGAAGCGTCGTTTATTGACGGCTGCAACCCGCTTGAAACCTTTATAAAAATAATGGTGCCCAACGTTTCCGCGGCAATACTTACGGTAACGGTGTTTTCGGTTGTTTGGTATTACAACGATTATTCGCTTACGGGTATGCTGCTCAATAAAAATTTTCCTCTTTCCATTGCGCTTACGGGCGTTTCAACATCGCTTGGCAATCAGCTGCAAAATATGTCGGGACTTACAACAGGCTCTGATATAAAGCTGCTCAGCGATTCCATACTTTCGGCGGCGTGCCTTATAACCGCGCTGCCGCTGATAGGCTTTTACGCAGTGGTGCAAAAATATTTTACAGAGGGAATAGAAAGGACCGGTATTGTAGGATGAAAACAGGTATACGTTTAACGGCAGCCGTGCTGATATCGCTTTTTGTAATATCCGCGGCGGGCTGTGCAAATGAAAAAAGCCTTTCTTCTGAAACGGGCGGGCATACAGACAGCTCTCAAACGCCGCCTGCGGCAGCCGATATTTTGAAAAAAGCAACGCTTAGCCGCGAGGAGCAAATATCGCTTTACAAGGAAATAGTTGAAGGGGAAACCGCGTGGCTTGCGTCGCTTCAGCTTGATAACGGAGCTTTGCCCATGACATATGCGGCGGACGGAAAGCTGACGCTTAACCCCTATTTTTCCGATTTTGCGGCGCTTGCAATGCTTGAAAGCGATAAATACCTCGGTCAGGTCAAAAAATATGCCGACTGGCACTTTTCGCACCTTAATACCGCCGATACGGATTATAACGGGCTTGACGGCACCGTTTATGATTACACGGCGGAGGTATCGGGCGGAAAGGTGAAGCGGGAAACGGTAAACACCGATAACGGCAAAAAGCATTACGATTCGGTCGATTCCTATGCGGCAACCTTTCTTTGCGTGCTGGAAAAATACCGGCAAAAAAGCGGAGACACCGAATACATAAAGCAAAACGGCGCAGATATTGACCGCGTGACCGCCGCGCTTTTGGCAACCTTTGAGGGAGAGCTTACAACAACAAAGCCCGATTATAAAATACAGTATCTTATGGATAACTGCGAGGTTTACGAGGGGCTTGCGGCTGCGGAAAAGCTTTATAAAAGCGTTTTTGCGGATAAAAAGGAGCTTATAGGTAAAATAACGGCGGCAAAGGAAAAGGTATCGAACGGGATAGAAAATCTGCTTTGGAATAAAAAAGGCTATTACGAAATGGCAATATCCCCCGACGGTACGGTTGCTTATAAATTTGCGTGGAGCGATTTTTACCCCTGCGCCACATCACAGCTTTTTATGATTTCAAGCGGGCTTTTAAAGCCCGAAAGCGAGAGGGCGCGGCAGCTGTACAAAAGCTTTAACGATAATTTTTCCACAGGCGAAAAGAAAAGCAGCTGGGAAAAAATAAGTCTGCCTGACAGCTTTTTTTGGGGCTCGGTCGTTTATGCCGCCGCAATTATGGGCGACGAGGGCAGGGTGGAAAGCTATATGCGACTTTATACAAAAGCAATGAAAAATCACGCTTACCCGCTTTATAACGCGGACGCGGGCAGAGTATGCCTTGCGGCTGCGGTTATGATAGAAAAGCTTTCACAGAAAGGATGATTACATTGAAAAAAATTAAATCAGTAATTTCCGCGGCGCTTTGTATCTGTATGATCTCGGCGGTATTTGCGGGGTGCGGAAAAAACGGAACGGGCGGCGCGGCGGACGGCGAGCGCGCAGAGAAAATTGCCAAAGAGCCTAAAAAAATTTCGTTTTTGGTGCCCGGGTACGACGGCAGCGATAAGGACAGCTATTACACCAAGGCAATAAAGGAATTTGAAAAAACCTACGGCAAGCAGGTGGAAATTCTTCAGGCTGTGGGCGAGCAGCTTTGGAATCAAAAGGTGGCGGCGCAAATTGCCGCCAAAGACCCCATAGACGTATTTTATATAAGCGTGGATCAGTACCTCGGAATGTACCAGAAAAATTATCTGACCCCCGTTAACGATTATGTGGATCTCAGCGTAACAGGGCACAACAGCGACGTAATGGACACGTTTGTTAAATTCGACGGCAAGTATTATGCCGCGGGAGTTTCGGCTACTCCGTATGTGCTTTATTATAACCGCGATATTATGGAAGCAAACGGCTTTGACCGCGACGAGCCGCGCAAGCGCTATGAATCGGGCAGCTGGACCTGGAACGATTTTATTGAAATAGCGCGTGAGTGCAACGACTCAGACGCAGGTATTGCGGGGCTTGAGAATATGTTTGACGAGGTATTTCAGGCGTCGAATAACTGCACGGCGGTCGAGTTTAAGGAAGGCAAATACACGCTTAATATAAAGTCGCCGCAAATGCGCCACACGCTTGAAACGGTTCAGGATATATTCAATAAAAACGTTATCTGCGGCAGCGGCTATGTTACGGGTCAGAATAAGTTTTTAAAGGGTAAGGCGGCTATGCACGGCGCATACGCGTATGAAGAGGCGACCTTTAACTCCTTGAAAAAGAGCGGTTCGGTCTCAATTGATTTCGGGGTGACGGCTTTCCCCGCAGGACCTGATAATAAGGACGGTAAAAGCTTCGGACATTCCACGGGCTATGCCATTTCCAACGGCTCAGACGCTCCTTACAGCGCGGGCATGCTTATAGATATGATTTTAAAGGCTGCCGATGAGGATAACAAGGAGAAAAAAGCCCTTGAAAATGCGGAAAACCGCGCCATGTATGATAAGCTTGCGAAAAATCTGTGCATACCGACATATACCGACGGAATTTTAGAGCAGGGCTACGGTGCGTTTTATCTGCTTTATGATGTGAGAAACGGCGAGGATATTAACCAGAAGCTTGCGCAATACGAAACCACCTATCAAAAAATGGTGGACGATGCAAATGCACTTTTAAAATAGATACGGAGAGGGAAAAATGCAGAAAAATTACTGTACGCCGATTCCTGCGGCAAGAATTTCGGATAAGGTGTCGCCGGAATTGAAAATAGCAACGGCAAACGCCTGCGCGGCGGAAATTTATGCGGTTACCGCAGGCGGTAAGGCGCTGCTCGGAAAATACGACCTTAAAAAAGGGCTTGAATCTAACAGAATATATCCCGACCTCGGCGGTATAACAGGAAAATTTGAGTTTGAAATAAACTTTAAGGACAACGACGGCAATACAGAGGAAACAATACGCATACCTTATGAGGTTGTAAAATCGGATGTGCCGTCCACCGGGATGATAGACGGCTGCTGGATAACGCTTTACCACTGGAGCGAGGCAGAGGGTACTTATTTTAACGAAGGGCTCAAGAATCTTGACGCCGACGGCTGGCGGCAGATAATCTACTCCATGCACAAGGCTAAAATTACCTCGGTACTTATTCAGAATGTGTTTGACGCGGGAAATTACGCTTATCAGCACAATATGACCGTGGATACATACGACGGAAAAGCTTTTTATCCGAGCAAGCTTTACAAGAGCAGAATGCCCATAAGGTGCGAAGATCCGTTAGAGGTTATACTGACCGCCGCCGATGAGTATGCTGTGAAGAAGGTTCAGCGTGATATGGAACAGGGATTCCAGTCTTGGGAATATCGTTTCAACACGGTTGGTTCCAGTCGCGGTGATTATCCGTTCATTGCGGTTTCGTTTGGTCTTGACAATTCTCGCTTTGGCCGAATGGCATCCATGACTTGTATGAACGTTCGAGCAGGCGGACAGGGAGCTGCTGGGCATAAAAAGCCAGTGCTGTTCCCGAAACTGACGTTCCTTTATGATGAGGAGCTTCATGGAGAAGGGAAACCGATGGAAGACGTCTTTGAGTGTGGAGTAGATTGCAGCACAAAGGCCATGTATCCAGATTTCCTTTCGTTGACCGGCGAGGGCTATATTCCTTCTATGTATAAGAAGTATGGCCGTGTCGTGTCACTCATGGGTTGAGAAAAGCACCGTAGCCCATGTAAAATTCCGCGAACCTGCAAATGCAGGGTGTGAGGGCGGCGTTTAGTGTGAGTAGGAAATGACTCGTTAACGTCCTTGCTAACAGGGAAGGCTTGTGAAAGCAAGATAATCGCTGTGCTATGAAAATGTGAAACGACTACCGAAAGGGTATCTGAGGCGAAAGTAGGGTTGCCTCAGAGAGTAACCGAGTAGGGTACACAGTAGGTGAGAATCCTGCTGTGGAAGCGCGGAAAGCTGACCTAACAGCTATGATATAGTCTGAGCGGCATAGTCCGCTTGTGCAGAGCTTCGCTC